>MDTD01202205.1_pt1 | contig 15169 bp, 13 predicted proteins | sample 811221 | NCBI WGS metagenome assembly MDTD01 (sample SAMN05326646, study PRJNA326480) | marine metagenome | isolation source: seawater | place: Pacific Ocean: South West | collected 2011
CTCGACAGGTCGCTGCCTGGCTCTCAAAAGGCAAAACCCCCTTTGTTTTTCTTCATTCGCCAAATGATGTGCATTGTCCTGCACTTTGCCGGATTTTTCATCGCGCTTTGGCTGAAGAACTTGGTGCTAATGGGCCGGACATAGGGTCGCTTCCTGCTTTTCTCGGAGAAGCAGAGCCTTATCAGCCCATGCTGTTTTGAGCCGAAAGTAGTTTACGAGCTGGCTTTATAAGCCTTCTTGAGTTGACTGTCGATAGGGATTAACTGTGGCACAACTCTGATTGCCTGGGGTTCCGTCGGTAATTGCCCTGCCGTGCGCTTCAGCAACAGATTGACAATTTGTCGGCCTGCATCATGATTACCGCGATCAATGGTTGCAATCGGCGGTTTTGCATAACCCGTCCCCTGGCAGGACGTCCAGACATTATCGAATCCGCAGACATCCACCTGTTGAGGTGGCAATCCATGCAGTTTGAGGGCTGCATTAACCGCATAAGCATCCGGGTCGCTGCCGCAGAGGATGCCATCAACGGGATTGTCACCGCTCAACCATTTCATCAGCATGCCTGCATATAGATGAGAAAGCCGGTCCATGGTCTGACGATCAGAAAGTGGCTCCTTTGGGTCATGAAGGGATCTTGGTACCAGTTCAGGAGGTAATACTTCCAAACCTGCTTCTTCCATTGCGCTCTTGTAGCCCTTATTGCGCTGCTGAATCCACCAGTCTTCTCCTTCATATGTCCAAAGCCGCAGTATCCGTTTTTTGCCCCGCCTGACCAGCAGTTTCACCAGCATGCGGGTACCTTCTTCCTGATCGGCATACACCCGGTCGAACGGTGCATTGAGTGGGTTATCCCCATAAAGCATGATGGCAACTCCATGATCATGGAGTTGCTGAATGGGTTTCACCAGTTCCGTTCCCATCGTGCCAATCAGCGCCAGCGGTGGATGATCCATAAAGGTAGCTTTGAGCTCCCATGCCAAGGCTTCCTCACCCATCATCAGGGTGTAATAACCTGCTTCTTTCAGGGCTTCCATGACACCTGCCTCAAACGCACCTTCAGAACCAGGGTTTGACCAGGCACCAGGATCAAAGCCGGTCCCCCCGACCACAATAACTGTACGTGCGATCAAACCCATGGAACCGCTGGGACGCTCAACTGCCCGTCTTCCCTGTCGACGGCTGACACACTCGATCAACCCGCTGGCTTCCATTTTCTTCAGAGCAGTTCGCAGGGTATGTCGGGATACTCCCAGTTCTTGGGTCAGGGTGAGTTCTGGTGGTAATTGCTCACCAGCATGTTGCCGGACCCATTCATGCAGATAGGATTCCGCTTTCTCTATGGGAGTCAACTTACGTTCCATAGCAGGATCTATGCACTTATTTAGTAGATAAAAAGACAAAGGGAACCTGCATCCACACCAGATCACCCGCCCCGGAAAGTGGCACTCAACTGATGGCAGGCAGGAAGTCGAGTAATGACAGTATCATCCCCACATAACATAACGAATAAAGCAGACGTCCGATTCTTTCCCAGTTGCGGACCCAGCCCGGCACCTGTTTCAGACGCGAAAATGGATCCAGGGAATCATCTTCTTCAGCAGCTGTACTCAACCAGTAGCGGAAGACCCAGACCATAAAGAACCGCAGTGAAAGGGCAGCCCAGATAAACGGATTGCCTGGCATTTCCACAACAAAATAGCCTATCGTCAGTGCTTCCCCTGCCAATACAAGCAACGAAAGCATCCGAATCATGTAAAAACGCTTCAGGAAGCGGATCAGCGGTTCATCTTCAACCGAATCATCTGCTTCTTCGGAACCTAGAAATTCCGCCGCTCGTGCCAGCACCGGTTGGGGTGTCGACATGACCAGAGAGTAGGCCAGATTTCCAAATGCCAGTCGCAAGCTGTAGAGCGCAATGCACCAGGCAATACATACAATGAAGAAAGACATCTCATTTCCTTAGCAAAATTTCCCATACTATACACCAACTTAAGACAATGCGAGCTCGCTTATAACAGGTATCAGTTGTTCATCTTGATTTGCACTTGTGGTGCAAGTGGCTATAGTTGCGGGAATTATCAGAGATCCGTACCGTTACGGGTCACGTACCACTCAACTGTTTTAGGCAAGGGTGGGTTTGTGGAATTTCGGACGGTATAAGTGCCTGGAGATTGTCTCGGGGCTTTTATACCGCGATTCCGCTGGAAGGCCTGCCATAAATTTAAGCTTGTCGCACGGTTGAACTCAAACCAACAGCCTGAACCAGCAACAAACTCCATTCGCGGAGCAATGCCGACGTCTGGGAAGGGCTGCCAAACGACAAGGATTTATTCCTATGGCCGTACAATCCGTTGATATCGAACTGGCTCCAGGCCGTACGATTACCATCGAAACCGGCAAGTATGCATTGCTTGCCGGCGGTTCATGCACAGTTCGCCAAGGCGACACTATCGTGATGGCTGCAGCATGTTCTTCCGCTCCCCGTCCAGGGCTTGATTTCTTCCCGTTGCAGGTGGATTACCGTGAGAAGTTCAGCGCAGCCGGGCGTATTCCCGGTGGCTACTTCAAGCGTGAAGGTCGTCCTTCCGAGAAGGAAATTCTCACTGCCCGTATGACTGACCGTCCCTTGCGTCCGCTGTTTCCGAAAGGTTTCATTGATGATGTCCAGATTCAGTCACTCCTGCTCAGCACCGATGGTGAAAATGAAGCAGATGTTCTGAGTATCCTCGGCGCATCAGTTGCACTTGTCCTTTCAGACATGCCGTTCCTCGGGCCGATTGGTGCTTGCCGTGTTGGTCTGGTCGATGGTGAATTTGTCGCCAATCCGACCCATGCCGAGATGGAAAGCAGCTCTTTGGATCTGGTTTACGCCGGTATCGAAGACAAAGTTATCATGATTGAAGGTGGTTCAGATGAGGTTTCGGAAGAAACCCTCCGTGATGCCCTTTCCTTCGCCAATGAGGTTGTGAAGAAGCAGATTGCTGCTCAGAAAGAACTTCAGGCTGTGGCTGGTAAAGCCAAAGCCGAACCACGCATCACCCTGCCGGCTCCTGAAATCGCAGCTGCAGTTAAGAGCTGGTGCGCCGGCAAGATGGCCGAGCCATGCATGATCCCTGGTAAAGAAGAGCGTTATGCTGCTCTCGGTGTGCTGAAGGATGCCTGTATCGAAGAACTGAAAGGTCAGTTTGAGGGTGAGGAAGACGCCATCGTCATGGACATCAAAGCAAGCTTCACCGATGAAGAGAAGCTGACTATCCGCCGTCTTATCCTTGATGAACAGAAGCGTTCCGATGGCCGTGCCATGGATCAGGTTCGTCCGTTGCAGGCAGAAGTCGGTGTGCTTCCACGCACCCATGGTACTGGCTTATTTGCCCGTGGCGAAACCCAGGCATTGGTTGTTGCCACCCTCGGTTCCGACCGTGATGTGCAGGAATCCGATGGTATCACTGGTGGCGAGATCAAGAAAAACTTCTATCTCCATTACAACTTCCCGAACTTCTCCGTGGGTGAGACTGGCCGCATTATGGGGCCGGGTCGCCGCGAAATCGGTCATGGTGCTCTGGCAGAACGCTCCGTTGCCCGTATGATGCCGAAAGAATATCCGTACACCGTGCGCTGTGTCTCTGAAGTCATGGGCTCCAATGGCTCCACTTCCATGGCAAGTGTCTGTGCCGCGAGTCTGGCACTGATGGATGCCGGTGTGCCGCTGCAGAAACCGGTTGCCGGTATTTCCTGCGGTCTTGTTTCTGAAGACGACAACATGATCCTGCTTACCGATATTCTCGGTAGCGAAGATCATTACGGCGACATGGACTTCAAGGTCTCTGGTACCAGTGACGGTATCACCGGTTTCCAGCTCGACCTGAAGATCGCTGGTCTCTCTATCGACATGATGTACGAAGCCATGCTGCGCAATAAGACCGCCCGGATGCACATTCTGGGTGAGATGAGCAAAGCTATTGCTGCTCCACGTAGCGAAATCAGCGAATACGCTCCGCAGATCCACGAACTGAAGATCAACCCGGAGAAGATTGGTGCGCTGATCGGTCCAGGTGGTAAAATCATTCGTGGCATCACCGAGACCCACGGCGTGGAAATCACCGTTGAAGATGACGGTACCGTCAAAATTTTCTCCAACAATCGTGAGAAGCTCAATGCTGCCTTGCGCGAAGTTGAAGGTATCACCGCTGAAGTCGAGATTGGCAAGATCTACCGTGGCGAGGTCAAAGGCATCAAGGAATTTGGAGCTTTCATCGAGATCCTCCCAGGTCAGGATGGCCTGCTCCACATCTCCGAAATGGCCGACTATCGCGTTGCCAAAGTTGAGGACATCTGTTCTCTCGGCGACATGGTAACCGTCAAGGTTCTGGATGTGGATGATCGCGGTCGTATTCGTCTCAGCAGAAAGGCCGCACTGGCCGAATTGGATGCCGAATAACCTTTACTGCAAATATTCTTTCAGGATGTGGCCCGGTGATGTTGACATTCGCCGGGCCATGACTAAAGTACAGCCTTTGCAATTTGACATGTAACCAGATGTGAAAGTAGTTGCGCCATGAAAAAAGAGATCCATCCGGCCTATCACGATGATGCCGTGGTAACTTGCGGTTGCGGCGCTGAGTATCATGTGGGTTCCACGAAGAAGGAAGCCAAGATTTCTATTTGCGCCCAGTGCCATCCTTTCTTTACCGGTAAGCAGAAGTTCGTCGATACCGCAGGCCGTGTCGACCGCTTCCTCCGCCGTTACAAGAAGTAAGGCATCGCAGCCCATTCTTTACCTGCATGTTCAGGTACCGGAAAACCGCCAGAACAGGTCACGCTCCTGTCGGCGGTTTTTCTGTCTTTATGGCCGGGCAGGTTGGCTCTGTTGGCCTATGTTATGGCCATTCTGAATTCAGTCTGCTTTATAGGGACTTTTGTCTGTAGGAGAAAGCGTGCCCAAACGTTTCCACACATTCTGGCTCGTGATGTTGCTGGTTGTCCATCTTGCCGGCATCCTCAATCACTTTCCCATTAAACTGCTGGATGCAGAAATGCCGCCTGTCGGGGGTGACACCTCCCGATACTTTGCGACCACTGCGAGTGCAGCTTATACCGGACGCATCTGGGGATACGATCCTCTGAACCTGGCCGGATACCCTCATGGCCTCTGGAACAGCATGGGCAAAAAAGGGTTTGAGGTTGCCCATCAGTTGATGCCTGCAATGCCACTGTCAGTTCTCTTCTATTGGACCTACGTGCTGGTCAGTTTCATTGCTCCGCTCATCGCCTGGTGGGGTGGGCGGAAATGGGTGCAGTTGCCTTCATCCCCAAATGCCTCAGGGAATCGGGTACTTCTTCTGGCTGTTATTTTGTGTGCGTGGCACCTCAGCACCTGGGTTTCCTATTTCTGGACCTACGGCTCACTCTTTTATTCCGCTTCCGCCTGTCTGCTTGTTCCCATGGTAACTCTGGTCTGGGAAATGAGCGAAGACCGCAACCGCAAACTCTGGTTAAAGGCAGTTGGGCTGGGTCTGTTGGCTTCAGCTGTTTTCTATGGGCATACCGTGTTGCTTATCCCGGCACTGCTGCCGATCCTGTTTGTACTCGGTTTACGTTGGAGGAAAGCCATGGTCCAGCAATGGCTGGCCCTGGCTGTCTCAGGAATCGTATGCCTCACCCTGATCCTCCCATGGCTTATTCCTCTGCTGCAACATCGCGAATATGTCCTTGCTCAGCCTCACGGTCCCTGGTTCGTCGGCAAACTGAAGTGGCTCATCATCAATCTCCTTACCGACCGTTTTGCCGGTCAGGTTTATGATCGCAATTTTCTTCTTCATCTCATACTGGCTTTCGGTTTACTTGGCGCGGGAGTGATGTGGTTGAAACGAGAATGCCTTGCAGTGGTACTTGGTATCGCAGCCCTGCTTTGCCTGATTTTTACCGGGATCGGGCAATTCTGCGAATTTACCCGCGGCATGCAGCCTTACCGTTTCTTTGTCCCGGCCACCTTATTCATGGTCATTCCTGCAACGATAGGTATCGCCTGGGCCTGGGATGTTTTCAGATCATCCAATGCGCGTGTCAAAGTTCTCTGTCTGCTCTTTATCTGCCTGTTGATCCCACAGGGCATACCGTATCTTCTTGATCAGAAGGAAGTCATGCCTCGCGGTGTCACGGACCAACAGGCCAAAGTTATCGAAGCAGTTCGCGCCTTGCCTGCCAGTGGACGCATCCTCTGTGATGAGATGACAATCGGCCATCTGATTCCGCACCTCACCGGACGCGGTGTACTGGGTGGACTCAGTGCTCAGGCTTTTCTTGAGCACCGTTTTGCTGGTATCACCGAGGCCAGTGAAATGTTCGACTGGCACACATACTACTACCAGGAAGACGATATGCGCCCCTACTTTGAGCAATATGCCGTCGCCTATGCCATCTTCAGCAAGCCTGATCAACTTGAGTTTGCCGAACGATCACCCGGATTGCTCCAGGAAATCAGGCAGATCGGTGATATCCATATCTTCCAGGTCATCCAGCAGGCATCCTACGTGAAGGGTGCAGAGGCTGTCGCTATCTCGCCTGAAAAACTGAAGGTATTCGGAGTTACCGGATCAGAGGTGGAAATACGCTTCCACTACGCCAACTGGTTACGTGCAGACCAAGGGGTATCGCTGAAACCTGAGCACAAGCTTCGTGATCCTGTACCCTTCATTCACGCCACCATCCCGGCAGGGGTAACGTCTTTCACCGTCTACCTGCAGCCGCAGTAACATTGACTGCTACTAATCTGCCTGCTGTCGCTGTTTCTTCTTCTTGTGCCGTTTCCAAAGCCACTTGCCAATGGTGATTGCCACTGGGACTGCGGAGCCTACTTTCAGGTAAGTCTTCCACTTCTTTGCCTGACCGCCCAGCAATGTGAAGACAATGGAAAAAAGTGAAGGCTTCGAGCGCACCGCCTTAGCCGAATCCTTGCCAATGCGGAACAACCCTGTAGCGCGGGAAAAACGGGAACTGAGTTCGGTGCGAACGATACGCGTTTCCAGGCGCATCAACGTTCGTTGGGCTTCGATTCGTTGTAGGAGCAGGGCCTTTTTCTGATCGCGTTTACTCGGCATCGCCATCCTCCTTTTCTTTGCGGGTGAGGATGTCGATATCCTTGCGGATTTCTGCCAGGGTATTTTTCAGGAAGGAGATCCGTTTCATCGATTGGAAACCGAAGAGGCCGCCAGCAGCGGCAATCAGCGCATTTAGAATGGTCAGCAGCAGCGCTGTTGTTGCCGGGTTATTGAGCCAGATAATCAGCCAGGCCTGAAACATCACAAATGCAATTAGAGTAAAGAGCGCAGCCACGATAAAACCGAAGATCGTCCGGCTGACGTTTTCTTTCAGTTCGTCCAGTTCCAGCATCGCCAGCTCAAGACGCAACGCCACGGCTTCGGTAAGTCGACTCTTAAGATCGCTTACCGAAGCTTTCAGATCGGAAGGTGTTGTTTCCGCCATGCCGGATCAGTCGCGACGACGGGGGATGCAGAGGCCGATCAGGACACCGATACCCAGAGCGATACCCACTGCTGCCAGCGGATGTGCCTGAATGGTTTTCTCGGTTTTCTCAATACCTTCGCGGGCCTTTTCCTGTGCACATTGGGCGTTCTTTTTGACGGCAGCGCCCACTTCACTGGCTTTCGCGTTCAGGTCGTTAAGGACGGCGGACATTTTGGCACGAGCTTCTTTCAGCTTGTCCATCATGGCAGAGCTGCAGCATTCATCTTTTTCGCATGCATCAAGTGCAGCTTCGGCTTCAGCAACGGCGACATTGTTGTTGTCACTCATGACAGTACTCCCGATAGGATAAGGGTTATGGATTGACTGGCACCTTGCCTGTTTGCGCGTCTCATGGGGTAAGACGGTCGTTCAAAGGGAAGGGTAAGCAAATGCCAGCAGGCAGGTACATTCTTACTTACTCTTGACGCAAATCAGCAGAAATACAAGAGAAAGATGACGTCAATTACGAGTTACGGCCTTATTAACTGTGCAAACGCGTCTGCTCAAGATGAATCACCAGATGCTCATGACTGTCTGCCTTAAAAGTATCCATCAACAACCCGATCAGCTCAAAACCCGTTACTTCCAGAAAGGGCAGGATGCTGAGCACTCGTTCCTGAGGTTTGTTGCCCGGTCTGACCACATCAAACAAGCGATCAACTCGACCATTATCGATGCCAGCCTGCCGCAGGAAATCGGCATGCATTTTCTGCTTGAGTCGGGTCAGTTCCTGCTGCCATCGGGCCCGAAAAGCTGCAATTCGTCGGGGATCAGTCTTAAAGGTAAGATCTCGCTCCAGGTGCTCCATCAAATAATCGAAACGGATGTTGGCGCTTTCAAGCGCATCTTCGTCTTCAGACGACAATTCCTCCCGATAATAAAAAGCCTCACGAGGAGAAAAGAGCGCTTCATCATCAAGCTTAAGACGGGCTGCAAGCAATGACTCCTTGGCCGAAAGCAATGTCGCCTGATTGCGCAGGTGCAGGATCGGCATTGGCACCTTCAGATGATCAAACAACGGGCGCAATTGCAGGTGATACTTAAACTCTCCCGGCCCGGCCACATAAGCCAGTGTCGGCAACAGCGCTCCTTGCAGTACCGGTCGCAGATAGGCGCTCGTGGAGTAACGACCTGGCTCCTGCTGCATATGGACCAGTACATCTGCCGCAACCATCCATTCATCATCAAGCAGCAGTCGCTCATCCTCCCGCAGCAGAACTTTGCGTCGGATGCCATCATCCATGATCTCAAAAAGCCCGCACTCATGGTCAGGGGAGAATGCCGGTTCCAGTCCCAGACTTTCCATTTGGCTGCTACCTTCCGTTAACGCTTTGGCAACGGCCTTGGGTGCCGAAAGCACCTGCTCCCAGAATGCGCCCGTATAGGGTCGCAGCAACCGTGGTTCCAGAATGACCAGTCCAGTCCCCGCAAACAATTTTGCCACCAATGCCGAACTGAATGGCCCATAGCTATCATGGGGCTGATTCAGCCAGGCGGTCAGATCTTCCTTGAATTGGGGGATCGTGATACTCTCCAGATAAGCATTCAGAGTATCCCGGATAGATCCTTCCAGAGCCAACCGCTCTGCCGCAATACCGGCCCGTGGCGCTTCTGCCGTAAACGTCCGTTGAATATGGCTGACTTGCAGCACTTCACTCATGTCATGGTCTTCGGTCGCATTCCAGAAAATGGGCACCACGGGTCGTTTAAGCGCTTCGCTTTGCGCCTTCGCCAGCAGGATCGCCGTGACGATCTTATACACCGTATACAGCGGTCCGAGACATAATCCCGCTTGTTGTCCTGTCACCACCGCCAACGTTTCTGGATCTTGCAGCAACCTTGCCTGCTGTATCGCTATTTCATCCTGGCCGATACTCTGATTATAAGCGACCAGATCTTTGCTCAGTTTTTGACGGCCATCAGGGAGCAGGAAAGGCGACGACCATGGCGTCAATTGCTCCGCATAGATGGAAAAACGTTCTGGACTCATCGGATCAAATCCCAGAATAGTCTGCGTCTTCTGGTGGCTCAGCAGAGCCCAGGGAACCAGCGGTTGGTCTATTCTGGAAATTGATGCGGGAGTAACCATCAACACGCCTTTCTTGCCTGAATGACCAGACGAAGAGAAGTGCTGCTCCAGGGATTACCCAAAGCATCACCCCAGACTGCATCAATACAAAAGCCCGCCCGTTGCAGCATGCCTTCGAAATCTGCCTTGCTATACAGCTTAACCCGCTCGTGGTAGGTGCGTTCGCCATCCTCATCATCGATCGAGATCGTCTTGGTAATCGTATTCATCGACTCATCAATCTGCCGACGTTGGGTAATCTGCATCTCTCCAATCTGTTGCACATCTTCAGGCACCAGGGTCTGTCGTAATTGCGGCGCATTCAGGTAGTCGATCAGGAAGATCCCTCCAGGTTTCAGAATCGAACATGCCTGTTGGATCACGCCTTCATTCTCGGCATCACTGGCGAAATAACCGAAGCTGGTAAAAAAGCTGAACACATAGTCGAATACCGGGCGGAACGGCAGATGCCGCATATCCATGCGAACCAACCTGCCTTGCAGCAAGGGCTCACGATTGGCAATGGCCAGTAGTTCCGGAGAAAGGTCCGCTCCGTAGGCATTCAGCCCACGTTCCCGCATTTGCAGCAGGTGACGTCCGAATCCACAACAGAGATCCAGGCAAGGCGCATCAGCTCTGACTGCCACGCGATCAAGCAGGGCATGCAGTGTCTGCTTCGCTTCATCGTGATCGCGATGAGCGTAAAGTTTCACATAGTCATCCGCAAATGATCGCGTAAACCAGTCATCGGATGCAGTCACCCGATCTTGTGTTGCGTGGGTCATGGCGTTGTCGTCAATGGTTTCTGGAAAGTTAAAACTGAAGATGAATACAGTAACACCCAAAAACCATGTCGATCAGGCCAGAAACCACTTATTCTGGTTTGGACGCTTTCGCTTTAGCCACCCGATCACGATTCAGGCACTGGCGTTCGTACAGCTTTGCATGCTTGTTAAAGACATGACAAGCCGTATTCACTGCGATGATCAGCCCCGGCAGACCATCCAGAAACCCTCGCTTCAGCAGGTACTCTTTCAAAAACCGGGCCAGAGGGCTGATCAGCAATTTCCCCATGGAAAACCGCTTGCCAGCCTCGTCCATATCCTGAGCTGCTGTCGTCGAATATTTATCGACCGTCTGCAACTGATCACTGATATTCCGGTAGGTGTAGTGGTAGTAAAAACCCTTCAATTCAGCAACCGGACCATCAATGTGGATATTTGCATGCAAGCCCCCTTTCCATTCCCCATAAGAACGATGATACAGCCGGATCTCATGATCAGGCAGCCAGCCCCCATGAAGAATCCATCGATCAAGATAGAAAGTCCGGCGATGCCCATGAAAGCCTCGGATCTGTTCATCTGGCGGCTGCATCGAGTTCGCCTCAAGCGTGCGATGAATCTCATCTTTCAGCATTGGACCGATCTCTTCATCGGCATCAATAAACAACGCCCAGTCATGGCTGCACTGATCCGCCGCAAACTGATACTGATCACGAAAACCCGTCCAGTCCCGATGCAACACCTTCGTCGCGTAGCGCTTAACGATCTCAAGTGTATTGTCGGTACTGCCCGAATCGACCACCACGATCTCATCTGCAAAGGCGACGCTTTTCAGCGCCACTTCCACCGTATCCGCATTATTGCATGTCAGCAGGTAGACTGACAGGGGGACGTCCATTCTTGCCTCCGTTCTCACAAACACTGCCAGAAAAGTTCGCCCAATATAGGTGACCCCCACCACAAATCAACAACGTCCTAAACTACCTGGCTTGGCTGGTTCTGGCAGCTCGATCTGGATGAGCCTGGAAAAGGAGAAGACAATCCATGGTGCTCCGAGTGCGCGAATGCGACCTGACCACCAAAGATAAGGCACTGGTAACTGTCAGTAAAAGGTGGATACCAGCTTATCGCCGGCAAAGGATATCTTTGAAGGAAGTTCCGTTTGCTGCCTGTTTCAGATGAATCGCCGGGATCGCTTCTGGCAGGCAGGGATTCGTTGTCAGTTCGCCATTGGCGAAGCGCACCCCGCAGAAGCCCATTATGATCAACAGCAGGAAACCGCCCAGCCCGGTCATGAAACAGCGCGTTTCATTGTGTGGGCTCTCGCTGACTTGCAGGAAAGGACCGCGAAAGTGGGGCAGCAGGTCAATCAGGCATTCCCAGGCTTTTTCCGGTTCATGGAGGATACAGTAGCCGATGCCATCCATGGCCGATGACATCATGATTTTACCTTCCGGGTATTTAGACCGATAATAAGTAATCGTGTCTTCCTGCTGTTTGCGGGTGAGGGGCCAGCCAAATGGAAATACCATCAGGGATGTATCGGCCTGTTTTATGACTTCACCGTTGTAAGTCTCGTGTTCGCGCGGGATATCCCTTTCATGATCCCAGGGGACAAACATATGTGCCATGATGTCTGTCCAAAGCTCGGGAACAACCTCACCACGTTTCTTGAGAATGTCAGCCGCAGCCTGCAGGGTTTGCACGGCTGATACGTTGGTCGTTGCATTATTGTCCACGATTCCCGTGAACTCATCTGGGCAACAGATATCACCGATGTCATAGCGTTTCTTGGTCTCATTCCAACTTACACGGGAAGCCCAGAATCTGGCGCTTTGCAGGATGACCTCCTCACCGCATTCGGTCATATAGGTGTCATCACCGGACACCTGTCCATACCACTTCTGAAGCATGGCCACTTCGGACACCACGTGCAACTGGCGCCCAGTTTCGTTCCGGGTGCAAATTTCATCACCTGTAGCCGCACTCTGCCAGGGCCAACGTGTCCCCTCACAGCCATACTGCTGCGCATTGCGCCTGGCACCCTCCATGGTGCTGTGACGATAAGCCACAAAGGGTTTGGCCATTGGTGGATTGATCGCCAGCATGGCTGGAGCCATCCACAGGTCGGCATCCCAGAACATGCGGCCGCGCCAGCCGGAACCACTCAGGCCGCAAGGCCCCAGGCTCCAGGGCTGATCAGCAGACAATTGCGCATAGAAGTAATACAAACTGGCATTGACCAGCTTTTGCAGACGGACCGGTTGAAGTTCGATATGGTGCTGCCAGAGCTTTGCCCATGCCTGAATATGTTTCTCAAATTGCAGTTCAGGATTGCGGAGCGCCTCATTTACTGTCAGGTCTGCCGCTGTTAGCATGCCCGGCTGTTGCGAGCCAATATAGACCGCCTTTGTGACCGTGATGGGCTGGCCGCTTTCAGCCTTTATCCGAATGCGCCTCAGGATATGACGTTCGAAGGCCTGTTTCTCTTCCGCTGTAATCGCTCCCCCATCCACCCTGAGTTGCGACGCCACGAGTAACTCCCGGCGCGCCGGTCCCATCCAGGTGCGCAGGAACTGGGTCCTGCCTGTAAATGTCTGCCAGTCTTTCCCCTGCTCAATACACCGTCCATCCAGGGAGTCCACAAAATATACATGGCCATCAAACTCAGGGATGACCGTCGTTCTGATGATGGCCAGGTTCCGGTTATGCCGGGCCAGGAGAATCTCTGTCTTAAGCCTGGAAGCACGGCCATTGCCATCACTGATCCAGCGCATGGTGGTCGTCAGGATGCCACGTTTAAGATCCAGTTCCTGCCGATAATCCTCGTGGATACCACCAAAGCGATCCATCATGCCTTGCCCATCCCCATACTGCAGAGACGACCAGTGAGGGATATCCATTAATCCGAAGTCATCCCACATCCCATGCATCAGACAGCCATAAGTAGGATGTCCGTGGTGGCTATGTATATCTGGATCATCATCACTACCAAACCAGAAACGTGGCTGATCGTTCAGGCCGGGAAAGAAGCCACTGCCTTCTCCTTCGCCCAGCACCCGTTGCCCAACGAATCCGTTGCCGATAAAAGCTTCCTTAAAATCACGATTATTGATATCGTCTGAAGCCAGAATCCAAGGCGATTCATCTGTATCTGCCATTAGCCAACCTTCATCGATACGACCAGAAATCGGGAAAGTGCGCATTTAGAATGCTCCTGTAGTAATATTTGTATATTGGTATACCGTACGATCTGGATTTGGTCCGCATAAGTCCCCAGTTATGATAAAAACAAAACAATTCTTGATATCATGGCCGATCTCGAAATGAAGTGCTTCAGGCATACGCACAAGGCTTGTGTCGTCTTTGACCGGCCACCGGACAATGCGGTCAATATCCCACATGTGGTCTGGGTTGGGGAAGAACATCGTGCTCAGGGATCTGATGTTACCTGGGAGCGCCATCCTCAGCAGTTCATCTTTCATGTTCAGTTCGGTCAGGCTGACCTTCGCCTCGGAGAGCAGTCATTCCATCTGACTCAAGGAGATTTCATCCACTACCCGATGAACACCAGGACCCGCATGGTGACGAATACCAGAGAAGGTATTCGTCTGGCTGCCATCACCTTTCTCGGAGTAGATATGGCAGAGCAGGTCGGTATTCATAGCGCGGTCTTCCGTCCGGAAAACAGCCAAAGCGTATTTGAGCTGATGACGCTGATCATTCAGGAGGCCTATCGGACGGGTGCCGCCAGTCACGGCTTTTGCAATGCAGCCTTAGCTGCTTTGCTGAAGCTGATACGGGATGGACTCACGCCATCAACGCCAGATCATAATCCCGGTTACCTTGCCTACAGGCGTTTGAAGCAATTGATTGATGTGCACTATGAAGAGCTGGCTACAGTCGCCGAAGTGGCCACCCGGTGCAATATGACGCCTGAACATGCAAACCGTCTCTTCCGCCACTACGGCGGCGAGACCCCCTTGACCTACCTTCATCGACGCAAGGTTGCGGCTGCCCTGCAATGGCTCATGGAAGGCCATACCACCCGAGAGATTGCCCGGCGACTGCAGTACAGCACCCCCGGCTCCTTTGCCAGACGGTTTCGCCAACTCGTCGGTCAGTCGCCATCATCCTACCGTCGCACCATCAGCCCATCCTGAGTGACGCACATTTGGATCATGTTATGCAAAAGTCGAAAATAAATCTCAATGTGCGATCAATCGCTCAGGAGCCTGCAGAGGAATAGTGCAGGTAGCCAGGAAGGCATAGGAGCGTTATACTCCTTGTTTCGTCGATAATATGGGTAGGTAAAAACATGCGGATGTCTTAATTAGATATGCTGGATTCTTCAGAAAAAATGGAAAGTTCCATCGAGCAGCAAGAGCCAGACACACAGGGAACATCTCGAATTTGCTGGGATACCCGCTTATTCTGGTACCTGCTTGTTCCAGTCATCTTACTGCTGCTCATCTTCCCAGGCGATATTCAGTTTGTCAATGATGAACCCGTACTTATTCTCAATGCACTCGATGCAAATGAAAAAGGCACACTCGTTACACAAGGTTTGAATGGAACTGTTGGAGTAGCATATGGAGCCGTTCCTTCATGGTACTATCAAGCCTTTCTCCTTCTTACCCACAATCTTGTCGTCGTAAGCTTTCTGAAGAACGTAATTTCTATTGCGCTTATGGTTACGGCCTTGATCAGGATCGCCAGGCACCTGGACCTACCAAAAATCCCCATTCTGTTATTTATTTCGTGCCCGTTATTTTATTCGGTACACCGCACC
>MDTD01131803.1_pt1 | contig 15168 bp, 15 predicted proteins | sample 811221 | NCBI WGS metagenome assembly MDTD01 (sample SAMN05326646, study PRJNA326480) | marine metagenome | isolation source: seawater | place: Pacific Ocean: South West | collected 2011
AATAAATAGCTTACATTAAGCCTTTTTCTTTATAATATTTAACTGCTCCTGGGTGTAATGGTGCAGATAAACCATCTACGATCATTTTTTTAGGATCTAGATTAGCAAATGCAGGATGTTGTTTTTTGAAATCATCTAGATTTTCAAAAACAGCTTTTACTACTGCATATACTAAGTCTTCTGATACTGATTCGCTTGTTACTACTGAAGCCATAACACCAAAAGTAGTTACATCCTTTTTAGAAGTTTTGTAAGTACCTTTAGGAATAGTTGCAAATGCATAGAAAGGATTATCAGCAACTAACTTTTTAACAGCATCTGTATTTAAGTTAATAATGCTTGCTCCACACCCGTCTGTTGATTGTGCAACACCAGCGTTTGGAACACCAACAGTGTAACCAAATGCATCAATTTTTTTATCACAAAGAGCACCTGATTGTTCCGATGAAGTTAACTCAGATGTAGATCCAAAATAACCAGTATCTACTCCATGAGCTTCCATTAAAACTTCAAAAGTACCTCTTTGACCAGAACCAGGGTTACCTATGTTTACCTTTTTACCCTTTAGACTATTCCAGTCCTTAATTTTAGAACCTTTTCTTGTTATAATTTGAAATGGCTCTGGGTGAGCTGAAAAAACTGCTCTAAGACCATTAAATGGTTTTACTTTATCTGGTCTAGTTCCGTTGTAAGCATGATACTGCCAGTCAGACTGTGCAACACCAAACTGAAGTTCTCCTTGCATGATTTGACCTATATTATAAGTCGAACCACCTGTTGATGGAGCTGAACAACGTAATGCTTTTGCTGTTCCTTTTTTTCTACCATGCTCTGCAGATTGTATTTTAGCTACCATTTTGCATATAGCATTTCCAACTTGAAAATAAACTCCAGTTGGTCCGCCTGTTCCTATTGAAAAGAATTCAGCAGATTTTGCTATAGAGATCGGCAAACTGATTGCGAATAAAAACAACGCTCCAGAGATTGTTGAGATTATTTTTTTCATAACCTTCCCTCCTTAATTATATAACTAAAAATCGTATCAATTAAGACTGTTAAATGTAAGTGTAAATAACTTAATTTGGACGTTTAGTTTTAATAAAATTAAAGACTTTTTGACCACTCAACTAACTTCTTTGTGCCCTCTACAATATTAGGTGCAAAATTTATAATGTCACCTTCATCTGGTTTTTTGCCACTCTTTGTATTTTTTAAAAAAAGCTCTCCGTCAAAATCTGTAAAACTTAATCTAGCTAACATTTTACTGGTTCTAAAACCAAAATCAGATCCTGGAAGTAAAGCAACCCCCGTTTTATTTAATATATCATCACACATTTCACTTGATGTTTTGAATTTAGAGTCTAAAAATTCTGGCATTAAGTAAAATCCTCCCTCTGGTTTTTGGATATGCACTCTATTTGATTTAAGATTTTTATAAACATATTCTCCAACTGCGTTTAGTATTAATGTAGTTTTATTCAGATAATCTGAATGATCTCCATTAAATGCTTCTATTGCAGCAAATTGTGTAGGTGTACTTACAGCAGTAAAGGACTCGCTAGCCAAAATTTTTAACATATTTAAAATAGAATTTAAGCTTGAGGGTACTGCAAAAAAACCAAGTCTCCAGCCACCTGCCCCACACCATTTACTCAATCCGCTACTAATTATTGTGCCTTCAGGATAATATTTTGAAATAGATTTATACTCTCTACTAAAAGTTAGTTCTGTATAGATTTCATCTGATAGAATAATAATTCCATTTTTCTTTGCAACAGAAGCTATATCTTCAAAGTTTTTACAATTAGAACCTGCAGGATTATTTGGAGAATTAAGTATCATTAAAATATTTTTGTTTTTTAAATTTTTAACTTTATCCTCTATTTGTTTAGGAGTCGGAAACCAATTGTTTTCTTTATTTGTTTCAATCCAATGAAATTTATTTCTACCCAAAAGAGCATGTGGTTCATAAGAAACCCAACTTGGTGCTGGTAAAATTATTTCTCCATCAAAACCCATATGAAGTAGAAACATCATTTCTTTGGAGCCTGGACTAATTATAATATTTTCAGGTTTAAATGAATTATTCGTTCTTTTATTAATATAGTTTGCAACTACTTTTCTTAAATCTAATGATCCTTGAATTGGCATATAGTCTTTTTGATGAGCATTTTTTTTTAAAGCCTCAACTACTTTGTTTGGAACTGGAAAAGGAGATTGTCCAAAACCAAATTTATAAACTTTTTTGCCCTTTGAAATTAATTCTTTTGACTTCTCATTTATCGCTAGTGTTGCCGAAGGCTTAAGCAATTTTATTATTTTTTTAGAATAATCTTTCATTTATTTGTACCAAGATAAATTAAATTTTAATAAAGATTTATGGCTAAAATAGAACGTTTGACAAAGTGATTCGGTCATGATTTAATCTTCTTTTGTTCTCTAGGATAATCAATATATAGTATCAAAAAAATAACATAGCACAAAAAATGGAAACTTCTCACACAAAAATCACAGCTGTTCTTGGGCCTACTAATACCGGAAAAACTTTTACAGCCATTGAGAAAATGCTCGAATTTAATTCAGGTATATTTGGTTTCCCCTTAAGACTTTTGGCTAGAGAGGTGTATGAAAAATGCTTGAAAAAAGTTGGACCAAATAAAGTAGCTTTAATTACAGGTGAAGAAAAAATTATTCCGAATAATGCGCAGTACTTTATTTGTACAGTTGAGGCTATGCCAAAAAATAAAAAAGTAGATTTTATTGGAATAGATGAAATTCAAATGTGTGGTGATAGAGAAAGAGGCCACGTTTTTACTGACAGACTTCTAAATTTTAGGGGTGAAGTTTTAACGATGTTTCTTGGTTCTCAGATAATGAAAAATATTATTAAGCAAATAATTCCAGAAACTGAGTTTATTGAACCAAAGCGTTTTTCAAAACTTACTTACAACGGACACAAAAAAATATCAAGGTTGGAGCGAAAAAGTGCTTTAATAGCATTTTCAGTTGAGGAAGTTTACGCTATTGCTGAGTTAGTCAGAAGACAAAAAGGTGGCGCAGCTGTTATAATGGGATCTTTAAGTCCTAAAACAAGAAATTCACAAGTTGAGATTTATCAATCAGGAGATGTTGATTATTTAGTTGCCACTGATGCAATAGGCATGGGATTAAATATGGATATTAAACAAATTAGTTTTTCAAATCTAAAAAAATTTGATGGAAAAAAAATTAGACGACTTCGAACAACAGAAATATCTCAAATTGCTGGTCGTGCTGGTAGATATAAAGAAGATGGTTCTTTTGGAGTAACTGGGTCCTGTGAAAATCTTCATGTTGATGAAGTTGAAAGAATAGAAAATCATAAGTTAGATGATATAAAATTTTTATTTTGGAGAAATTCAAATTTAAATTTTAAAACACCAGAGGATTTGATTCAATCTTTAGAAAAAAAAACAGGGAGCAAAAATTTCTTAAAAATTTCAGACTCAATTGATGAAAATGTTTTAAAATATCTCGTAAGAGATAAAAAAATTAAATTTTCAAATGAAAAACTTAGTCTTTTGTGGGAATGTTGTCAAATACCTGACTTTCAAAAAAAAGCATATACACATATAGATGTGGTGCAAAAAGTTTTTAATTTTCTTATTTCGAAAAAAAATAGAATACCCAATGATTATATGAAAAGTCAGCTAAGGGGATTAGATAAATTTAGGGGTAATATAGATATGATTTCTAATAAAATTTCTAATGTAAGAACATGGTCTTATGTTGCAAACAAAAAAAATTGGGTCGAGAATTCTGACTACTGGATTCAGTTAAGTAAGAATATCGAAGATAATTTGTCTGACAAGTTACACACTGAACTAACTAGAAGTTTTATAGATAAGAGAATAAGTGTTTTGTCTCGAGGTTTAAAACAAGATATAAAATTTAATACTGAAATTAATTCTAATGAAGAGCTAATTATAGATGGTCAATTAGTGGGTAGATTGAAAGGTCTTAAATTAAATCTAGAGTTTACAAGTCAAACCTTAGATACAGATGTAAAATCTTTAAAAAAGGCTGCTCGTCAAGGAATAGAAGAAGAACTTAGAAAAAGGGTAGAGAAAATAATTCAGGAAAAAGATCTTGCTTTAGATAAAAATTTTAAAATTTGTTGGAAAAAAAATCCTATTGCAAAAATAAAAAAGGGGAAAAATTATCTATCACCGGAAATTGAAGTTATTTGTGATGATGCAATTGATTTTAAAACACATGGAAAATTAAATGAATTTTTAAAAAATTGGATAAGTTCACATATTAAGGAGCAATTGAGCGATTTAATTGGTTTAATTACTCTAAAAAATAAAAATCAATATATTAGAGCATTAGCATTTAGACTTTATGAAAGTAATGGAATTATAAAAAGAAATGAAATATCGGAAGTAATAGACAAGATAAATAAAGATGATCGAAAACAATTTAAAAATTTAGGTATAAAAATTGGAAGATATCATATTTTCTTACCTAAAATGTTGAAACCAAAAGCCGTTGAACTAAGAATAATACTGTGGAATTTTTTTAATGGAATAAATAAAAATAATCAAATTCCTAAATCAGGTTTAAACTTTATTTCTGATGAAAAAAAACAATTAAATACTAGGTTCATGTTGATTTGCGGTTTTGAGAAATTTGAAAAGTTTTTTATAAGAGTAGATATACTTGAAAAATTATTTCTCAAAATAATTGAAAAAAGTAAAGACGGAAAATTTGAGATTGACTCTAATATGGTGAATCTTTTAGGTTGTACTAAAGAAAATTTTTTAAATTTAATGAATTTAATGAATTATAAAAAGTCTGGCAATATTGAGAATACATTTGTTTACGTAGGCTCAAGAAAAGATAGGAAATTTAAAAAATTTATAAAAAAAAACGATAATCCTTTTCAAAAGTTACAACACTTAAGTTTTAAATAATATTTAATTAAAGATTTAGTATGATTAAAAATATTGAAAAAATGAATTTTATAAGAATAGCTGCTCTACTAATTCACGCTGCAAAAATAGACGAAAATTATACAGAAAATGAAAAAAAAATTATTTTAAGTTTTTTAAAATCTTTAGATAAGGATATAGATGCAGAAAATGCTCTTAAGGAAGCAGAATTGGAAGAAAAAAATTCTAATCAAATTCTAAATTTTACTAAAGAAATAAAAAAGAATGACTTAGAATTTAAAAAACGAATTATAAAAATATTGTGGAAAATAGTTTTATCAGATAAAAACTCAGATGCTTATGAAAATACACTAATGAGACGAATTGCAGGTTTACTTTACGTACCGGATAAAATAGTTGGTGATATTAAAATAGAAATTTTAAATCAGGAAAAAAAATGACTTATATTGTAAAAGATGAGTGTATAAAATGTAAGCTTATGGATTGTGTGGAAGTGTGTCCTGTAGATTGTTTTTATGAAGGGGAAAATATGCTAGTCATTAATCCTGATGAGTGTATAGATTGTGGTGTTTGTGAACCAGAGTGCCCTGTTGAAGCGATTGTTTCTGATGTCAATTACGAAAAAGACGATAAAGATAAATGGCTTGATATAAATAAAAAATATTCTAAGTTGTGGCCTAATATAGTAAAAAAAAAGGATCCACCAACTGATTCAGATAAGTATAAAAATATTAAAAATAAGTATGATAAATATTTTTCAGAAAAACCAGGGAAGTAATGATTATGCGAAAAAAAAATACAAAAAAAAAACAAATAAAAATTAAAAAAATAAAAAAGGTCAAAAAAAAAGAATTAAAATTACAAAAAAATAAACCAGCTACTCAAAAAACTAATAATAATGAAGACAAAATAGTAATAAAAAAAATAAAAAAGCAACCAACTGAAAAACGAGTGTATAATGTAAATGATTTTGTAGTTTATCCAAAGCACGGGGTTGGGAAAATTTTATCTATTGAAAAAGCAGTTATAGGAGATATTGATATAAATTTTTATAAGGTATTTATTGAAAAAGATAAACTAACTCTAACAATTCCAATAAATCAGCAGTCGAATTTACGACCTATTTCATCAACAAATCAAATCAACAAATGTGTGACAATTTTAAAGGGTAAGCCAAAGATCAAAAGAACAATGTGGAGTAGACGTTCTCAAGAGTATGAACAAAAAATAAATTCTGGAAAAATCTATGAACTGGCTGAAGTGGTAAAAGATTTAAATAAGAATACTAGTGCAATAGCAGATCAATCTTATAGCGAAAGACAGCTTTTCGAAAAAGCATATGATAGGCTTCAAAGTGAATTTGAGGCAGTTTTACAAGTCCCGCCTGAGGATGCTAGAAAAAAAATGGATAAGGCTTTAGGAAGAAATCAAAATTTAGAGGAACAATAAAAAACGCCCTTTCCGGTTATTTGGAAAGGGCGTTTTAAGAAAACTACTTATCTTCTTCTTTTTCTTCTTTTAGCCTTCTTTTTTTTACCTTTTTTCTTTTTACGTCTTTTTGCCATCGTTATCTCCCTTTTTTAAACAAATCTAAGTGATTCGTTTGTTAAATTGATGTTTAAATTTTTTTAGACTGATGTCAAACATAAATTAATTAGTAAATTTTTAAAAAATTTATTAAATTTATTTTTTTAAGCAGATTTAATAATTAATTAAAAAAAACAAGTAATACCAACGTTTTTTTATTAAAATAATTTCAAAAAAAAATATTAATGTGAATAAAGATTTTCTAAATCTTGTTTATATTTTTCTATAATTTTTTTTCTTTTTAACTTTAAAGTTGGAGTCATTAGTCCGTTTTCAATAGTAAAATCATCAGTAATTAACTTAAATTTTTTTATTTTTTCAATAACTGAAAAGTTTTTATTTAATTCGTCAATAATACTTCTTATAGTTGTATAGCTGTCATCATTTTTTTCTACAACTACAAGAGCAACAAGATAATTTTTTTTATCTCCGTAAACTAAACATTGTTTAATTTTTGCATGTGTACAAATAAAATTTTCAATTTTGCTTGGAGAAATATTGTCTCCACCATGATTAACGATAATATCTTTTTTCCTATCAGTTATTTTTAAAAAACCTTTCTCATCAATTTCTCCAATATCCCCTGTGTGTAACCAACCATTTTTAATAATTTCTTTTGTTTCTTTTTCGTTGTTCCAATAACCCAGCATTACATTTTCACCTTTTACTAAAATTTCACCGTCATTAGCTATCTTAACTTGGTTGGTTTTAAAAGGTGGTCCAACTGTTTCTACTTTTATTGAACCCGGAATGTTACAACTTACAACCGGTGAGGTTTCTGTTAAACCATAACCTTGTAAAGTAGGTAAACCAATAGCATTAAGAAATTCACCAACATTTATATCTAATGCTCCACCTCCGGATACAAAAGTTTGTAAATTGCCTCCAAACTGCTTGTGGATTTTCTTTCTGACTAAAGTATCACAAAAAAAATTTATAAGTTTTTCACTATATGTAAGTTTCTTTTTTCTTAAAATTTTTTTTCCTAAAAAAATAGTTTTGTTAATTAAGTATTTTTTAAAACCAGATTGCTTTTTAATATTACTATTAATTTTATTAAATAAATTTTGATAAAATCTTGGAACAGCTGTCATAATAGTTGGTTTAGCAATACTCATGTTTGAAAGCAGTTTTTCTAAACTTTCTGCATAAAATACCCTGGCTCCTAAAATTATTTGTATGAATTGAACTGTGTGTTCATATGAGTGTGACAAAGGAAGCCACGTCAAAAAAATTGGATCTTTTTTTTTTATTAATGGTTTTAGCAAGCCTAAAGCACCCTCACAATTTGATAAAATTCCACCATGACTTAGTATTACTCCCTTGGGAGTGCCAGATGTACCGGACGTGTATATAATACAGGCAGGGGAGTTCCGTCTCAAATTTTTATTAATAGTTTCTTTGTGATTATTTTTTTTAAAAATATCATTAGTTAAGATTGTGGGTATATCAATTTTCTCAAATGAAATAATTTTTTGATTATCTTCGTTTATAAAATTTTTAATTTTTTTATACTGCTCATTATTTGAAATGATAATTAATTTAGGTTTGCAATCATTAAAAATAAATTCATAATCTTTAAGGGAATATGTGGTAAAGATTGGAACAGATATTCCACCAGCATTCATGATAGCTATATCTGATATTAACCAATTAGGTCTGTTCTCGGAAAGTATTATACATCTGTCACCTTCTACGATTAAAGATTTAATTTCATTTGTTAATTTATAAACTTTTTCCGAAATATCAGACCAGGTATAAATTGGTTTATTAGGTTTGAGCCATTGTAAAAAGGGTTTGCTTGGATTGATCGTTTTAGTTTTTTCAAAAAATAACTCAACTAAACTATTTAAATTATTAATTTCCATAAAATTAAACTATTTAATATCAGATTACTTAATGCAAATATTTTAATATATTTTCTCTATTATGACTTTCACTAAACTTCCATAGCTGAGAGTCTAAATAAAAATGTAACATTTGTCCTGTAATAGGGATTATAATTAAACTACTTAAAAATTCTGAGTTATTTTTACCAAATATCGAAAGCACAGACATTATTGCAGAATAAATAATAATAGTGATTATGAATTTATATTTTGAAAAGAAATTTTTGGGAATTATCTCTACTTTTTCTTTGTCTCTTTCTGACATTACTTTGTTTGTAAGAAACAAGTATTGACTATAATGCATAGTTACTCCCATTATAATTGCATGAACAGGATTGTTCACAAAACATACCGGATAGAATATTAAAACTCCAGTTATCATCGTTAAAAGATTTTCTGAAAATTTAAATCTAATAATATAAAAAGCAAAAACTAAAATTAATAATAAAATCATGATTAAGTTTAGTTCAAACAACATGTTATTGCTTATAATAGGTATATAAAATCGAAAAAAAGCTATTACAAAGAAAATAAAATTAAAAAAATAAATAACATTTACAAAATGTTTTTTTTGATTTTCATCTTTTGTATATAAGTTAGTTATCCCAAAACTTTGCCTGGTTACATGAAAAACATTCGCAGCAAAAAAAATTAGCAAAAAAGTATTTTTTGCCACAAAAAACCCAGTAATACAAAAAACTGTTACTAAAATTGGTATTACAATAAAAGCAACTTTGTTTTTATTTATATGCGGAAAGTTAACTTTGCTTAAGAAAAAGGGCCAGGTAGCTCCAAAATGTGTTTCTGCAAGAAGTAAAATTGTAATGAAAACTAATTGTGTTTCAAAATTAGGAAATGTATATAAAATTGCAAAATATATTATAGGAAATAATATTGGAAATTTTACGAAAAGCACCTCTTTTTTCATCAATGTGTCCATCATTAAACTCTACAAATTATCTTTATTAAAATAAGATTATAATACTACCTTTATAAGATCCTTTCACCATTTACCTTGCGACAAATTTAAAAGAAAAATAATATACATTAATTAAATTCATATTTTAATGGTGGGCGAAGAGAGACTCGAACTCTCAAGGTATTGCTACCACTGGATTTTGAGTCCAGCGCGTCTACCAGTTCCACCATTCGCCCACAATTTTAAAATTAATATTTTTACAAACATTATGTTTTGAATTAATTTAATACGCAACAAAAATATGATAAAAATAATATACGATAAATGTGTATCCTGGGCAGGTCATAGATATGCAAAACCACTCTTAGCTTTTGAGTCTTTTATAGAAAGTTCATTTTTTCCAATTCCACCAGATGTAATGATAGTCCCAATGGTAATTGCAAAAAAAAATGACTTTATTCGCATAGCACTTATAGCTACTATTTTTTCTGTTCTTGGTGCTTTATTTGGGTACTTAATTGGTTATATTTTTTTTAATGAAATTGGAGTTAAAATTTTTGAGTTATATGGTTATGATGACCCAAATTTTCTGAAAGAAAAATTTTCAACAAAAGGAGGTTTTTTTTCATGGTTAGGTATTCTTGTTACTGCCGGTTTTACGCCATTGCCTTTTAAACTTTTGACGATATCAAGTGGATTTATTCATTTTAATTTAATTTTTTTTATTATTATATGTACTCTTACTAGAGGACTAAGATTTTTTATTGTTTCATATTTAACTTATAGGTTTGGTCAAAGTTTTGGCCCTTTTTTAGAAAAATATGGAATGAAATGGTCAATTATAATAGCATTTTTTATTCTATGCTTAATTGTAGGTTTTTACTACTTTGTTAAATAATTGATGACCAATCTTAATAAAATACTTTTTATACTATTATTTTTAATAATTCTATCTGTTTTTTTTGCTTTCGTAATTGAGCATGCTCTCGGACATGAACCATGTAATCTTTGTTTATACCAGCGTGTTCCATATTTTATCTCTATAATTTTAATCCTTAATATATTGTTCATTAAAAAGTACATCAGATATTCTTTGTTACTTATTGCAATAACTTCTTTGATTGGATCAGGAATTGCATTTTATCATTTTGGAATTGAACAAGGTTTTTTTGAGGAATCTTTTGTGTGTGATGCAACTACGGTTGGAGAAAGTTTAACTAAAGAACAAATATTAAATGAGTTAAAAACAAAAGTTATTAGCTGCAAAACAGTGACTTTTAGGCTTTTTGGATTGTCACTTGCTTCAATAAATACATTTTTTTCTTTTTTATTATTTTGTATATTTGGATTTATGTATAAAAATTATGAAACAAACAAATAAAAAAATACTTGAAGAAATAATTAGAGTTGATCACGCCGGTGAGCGAGGTGCTATAAAAATTTATGAGGGTCAATTATTAGCTTTATCCACTTTCAAAAAAAATGATAAATTGAAAAAATTGATAGAGGACATGAAAGAGCACGAAAAAGAGCATTTTGAATATTTTGAAAATGAAATTCAAAAAAGAAAAATAAAACCAACGGTGTTTCTACCTCTTTGGGATTTATTAGGAGTAACGCTGGGTTTTGGAACTACAATGTTAGGTGAAAAGGCGGCTATGCTATGCACAGCATCAGTTGAAGAGGTAATAGATGATCACTATAAAAATCAGCTTGATAAACTAGGTGATGACGAAAAAAATTTAAAAAAATCAATTTCAAAATTTAGAGCTGATGAGATTGAGCATAAAAATATTGCCTATGATAAGGGAGCGACCAAAGATGGTTTTTATATAATTTTAGATAAAATAATTCAGACAACTTCAAAAGCAGCTATAAAAATTTCTGAAAAAATTTAGTTAAGGCTCTAACTCGATATCCCAATATAGATAATCCATCCAACTTTCATGTAAAAAATTAGGTGGGAAATTTCTTCCATTCTTATGAAGATCATCAACCGTTGGTATAAAAGGTTTCTTTTTTAATTTTAAATCACATTTGTCATAAAGCTTACCACCTTTTTTGACATTACAAGTTGAGCATGCAGTAACTACATTTTCCCAGTCTGTTACTCCACCTTTTGATTTTGGAAGAAGGTGGTCAAATGTTAGATCCTTTTTATCTCCACAATATTGACACGTAAACTTATCTCTCAAGAAAACATTAAACCTTGTAAAGTTTGGATTTTCAGATGGTTTAATAAAACTTTTTAAAGCTATAACACTTGGTAAACTCATTTCGAATGAAGGGCTTCTTACTTTTCTTTGATAACTAGAGACAATACTTACTCTATTTAAAAAAACTGATTTAACAGCGTCCTGCCAACACCATAAAGATAAAGGATAATAACTTAGTGGCCTAAAATCTGCATTAAGAACCAAAGCAGGACATTTTTCTAATGGTACTCGTTCTGAAGAACCTATAATCATATCTTAATGCTAACTTATAAAATAAAAATTTCAAGTTATAATTTTGTTACACTTTCTTATTAAAATATAAATTCTTTTTCAGAAATTCTAAACCAATGCTTAAACCAACATTAGGTATTCTATGTTCACACTTTTCAAATATTTTTGTATGAATTTTGTATTGATTTTCATTAAAAAAATGTTTTGCCTCTAATAAAGCACTAACAGGTACAACCTGATCAATATCACCGTGCATAAGAAAAATCTCAGGTCTTGAGTTAATATTTTTTCTTAAATGTTCTTGATTTAGCACTTTTCCGGAATAGCTTATCAAACAATTTATTTGTTTTTTTCTTTTAAGGGCTGTTTGGAGTGAAATCATTCCACCTTGGCTAAAACCAACGAGAGCAACTTCGTTTTCTGAGATATTATTTGATTGAACTACATCATCAATATAAATATTAAGTTTATTTTCAGCAATAAGTGATTTTGAAAGAATTTCATCTTGATTTTTATCCATAAGCTCAAACCACTGAAATCCTGATGGATTTACATTGCAAACCTCGGGTGCATCTGGGCAAAGAAATAAGGTTTCTGGTAAAAAATTTTTCCAATAATTAGCTAAAACTGAAATATCTCTTCCATCACCTCCATAACCGTGGCAGAGAATAACTATATTTTTTGGATCTGAATTAGATGTAGGTTTTATTAGGGTTGTATTTAAAGAATAAGTCACATAAATAGATTTAACATAGAAAATGATGAAAAAAAACAGAACACTTTGGTCTAGTAGATTATCGAAGGGAAATTCAAAAAATTTCCAAAGAATTGGTTCGTCTATAAACGTCGATAAAAGACTTTATAAAGAAGACATTTTTGCATCGATTGTTCATACAAATATGCTTTTAAAACAAAAAATTATACCAAAAAAGGATGGATTAAAAATAATCAAAGGTTTGAAAAGAATAGAACAAGAAATAAACAGAAACAAATTTAAATTTAGAGAACAATTTGAAGATATTCATCAAAATATAGAAAAAAGGTTATTTCAAATTATTGGGCAGTCTGCTGGTTATTTACATACAGCAAGATCAAGAAATGACCAGGTGGTAACAGATTTTAAGATTTGGGTTAAAGGCTCATCAAATGATATTATTAATCACTTAAATAATCTAATTAAAAATATTTTAAACAAAGCAGGAAAAAATATTGATACAGTTATGCCGGGCTTTACCCATTTAAAAAATGCACAACCTGTTTCATTTGCGCACTATTTACTTGCCTATGTAGAGATGATTATTAGAGATAAAAAAAGATTCCTTAATAATATTGTTTTAATTGATGAATGTCCTCTGGGTTCAGCAGCTTTGGCAGGAACATCTTTTAATATTGATAGAAATTTTACAGCAAAAAAACTTGGTTTTAAAAAACCAACTAATAACTCTATTGATTCAGTTTCTGATAGAGATTTTGCAATTGATTTTTTATCTGCTGCTGCTACATGTGCAATGCATTTATCTAGAATGGCTGAAGATTTTATTATTTTTAACTCTGATGCTTTTGGATTTGTAGAGTTCAAGGATAAAGTTTTGACGGGATCTTCAATAATGCCACAAAAAAAAAATCCTGATCCTGCAGAGTTAATTAGAGGAAGAACAGCTATTAATTATGGTAATTTGAATTCAATGTTAACAATAATGAAAGGATTACCAATATCTTACTATAAAGATCTTCAAGATGATAAAGAATTAGTTTTTGATAGTTACGATACGCTTAAAGACAGTTTGCTTATGGCAATTGAACTAATAAAAAATTTAAGCACAAAAAAAAATAATATGAAACATATGGCTCAAAAAGGATTTACAACTGCAACAGATTTTGCAGATTATTTATCAATAGAAAAAAAATTGCCTTTCAGAACAGGTTATAATATCTCATCAAAATTAGTAAATTATGCTGAAAAAAAGAAAGTTAGATTGGATCAGCTCTCAAAAATTGATATAAACAAATTTGTAAAAATTGATAAAAATATTTCAAAAGTATTTGACGTAGTTAATTCCATGAACTCAAAAACGTCCTTTGGTGGAACATCTGCAAAAAATGTTAAAAAAATGATAAGTAAATATAGAAGAGAATTAAAATGAAAAAAATACTTTTTATTTTTTTATTTTGTATAGTTTTATTAAGCTGTGGAAAAAAATCCGCTCCAGTTTATAAAAGTGAAAATCAAATTAAAAATATTATAACTTCATAAAATTATGAGCCTAAATTACAAAGGTCAAAACTTGTATATAGAGAATACTTCTATCAAAAAAATTACAAAAAAAAATGTAACACCATTTTATATTTATTCTCTTAAAAAGATTAGAGAAAATTATCAAACATTTTATAATTTTTTCAAAAATATAAATCCGTTAATTTGTTTTTCGGTCAAATCAAATTCGAATGTTTCACTAATTTCTGAATTAGGTAAACTTGGCTCTGGTGCAGATGTTGTATCTGAGGGTGAACTTATGAAAGCTCTAAAAGCAAAAATCAAACCTAATAAAATTGTTTTTTCTGGTGTAGGAAAAACTGAAAATGAACTTAAAGCAGCTATTAAAAATAAGGTTTTGTTAATTAATATTGAGTCAGAAAGTGAGGCAAAACTGATTGATAAAATATCAAAAAAAATGAAAAAAATTACTTCAATTGGAATACGTATTAATCCAGGAGTAGATGCAAATACTCTTTCAAAAATCTCAACTGCTAAGTTGGATAGTAAATTTGGTTTACCAAAAAAAAATTTTTTGAATTTTTGCAAAAGCTTTGAAAAATTTAAAAATTTAAAAATAAAAGCATTGAGTGTTCATATTGGAAGTCAAATAACATCGGACATTCCTTATAGAAAAACTTTAAATATTTTATACAAGATGATTAAATTGAGTAGAGTTAATTTTGAATATATTGATCTTGGTGGTGGTTTCGGGATTCCCTATCAAAATAAAGAAAAAAAAATTGATATTAAAAATTATTCAAAACTTGTAGAAAGCTTTAGAAATAAACTTAATTGTAAAATAATTTTTGAACCAGGTAGATTTATTGTTGGTAACGCAGGTACTTTAATTTCAAGAATTATTTTTATTAAAAAGAGTGGAAATAAAAATTTTATTATTTTAGATGCTGGTATGAACGATTTTATGAGACCAGCATTGTATAATGCTAAACACAATATCATTCCAGTTCTTAAATTAAAAAAAAGAATAAATGGAAATGTAGAATTTGTTGGTCCAATTTGTGAAAGTTCAGATAGTTTTATAAAATATAAAAATTATTCATTACTAAATGAAAATAGCTTCGTAGCAATTGCAAATGTTGGAGCCTATGGATCTTCTTTGTCTTCAAATTATAAT
>MDTD01138899.1_pt1 | contig 15165 bp, 17 predicted proteins | sample 811221 | NCBI WGS metagenome assembly MDTD01 (sample SAMN05326646, study PRJNA326480) | marine metagenome | isolation source: seawater | place: Pacific Ocean: South West | collected 2011
AAGTTACTCAAAATTTTTATGATGATTGTAAATATTTAAATTGCCAAAATCCAGATTTTGAACCTAAAGCTACAGAACATATTGAAGATATGATTGAAATGATAAAAAATCTTTTAAAAAATAATCATGCTTACGAAAAAGATAAGCATGTATATTTTTCTATAAGTTCATTTAAAAATTATGGGCGGTTATCTAAAAAGAAACCAGAAGATTTATTTGCTGGAGCTCGTGTAGAAATTTCTAAATCAAAAAAACATCCATTAGACTTTGTTCTTTGGAAACCATCAAAAACAGAAGATCCTGGATGGAACTCCCCATGGGGTAGAGGAAGACCAGGTTGGCACTTGGAGTGTTCTGTTATGAGTGAAAAATTTTTGGGAAAAAATTTTGATATTCATGGAGGAGGTTTAGATTTAATTTTTCCTCATCATGAAAATGAAATTGCTCAATCTTGTTGTGCTAATAACCAAGAAAAGTTCGCAAACTATTGGTTACATAACGGTTACGTTACTTTCAAAAAAGAAAAAATGTCAAAATCTTTAGGAAATATCGTTACCATTGAAAAAATGAGGAAAACTATAAATGGTCAAGTTATAAGATTAGCTTTACTAAGCACGCACTATAAACAACCTTTAGATTGGAATGAGAATTTAATAAAAGAAAGTCAAATTACTCTTGATAAGTGGTACACACAGTTCGAAAAAATAAAAGACGAAGTTTTAAATGAAGATTTATTAGTTCCGCTTTTAGAAGATATTAATACTCCTGGTTTTATAGCTAAACTTCACTCACTTTATGATAAAGCATCTAAAGGAGATAGTGTTTCAAAAAAAATTTTTCTTTCTGGATGCAGGGTTATAGGTTTACTCGAGGAAGATCTTGAAAGCTGGGAAAAGTTTAAAAAAATAAGATCAAAAATTAATGAGGAAACTGTCAAAAATAAAATTAAAGGAAGAGCAAAGGCAAGAAAAGAAGGTAATTTTAAATTAGCTGACGATATAAGAAAAGAACTTGAGAGCAATGGAATTCTAATAGAGGACAAAGGTGACAAAACAATTTGGAAATATAAATGAACAAAGAAAAAATATATATATTTGATACAACTTTAAGAGATGGAGCCCAAACAGAGGGTGTAAACTTTTCAATCGAGGATAAAAATAAAATATCAAAATCATTAGCTGACCTTGGTGTTGATTATCTAGAAGGGGGATGGCCTGGTGCCAATACATTAGATACAACTTTTTTTAATAAACCACCAAAATTAGGCAAAACTGTTCTTACTGCTTTTGGCATGACCAAAAGGAGTGGCAGAAGCGCACAAAATGATCCAGGATTATCCTCTATTTTAAATTCAAATACTTCAGCTGTTTGTTTAGTAGGCAAATCTTGGGATTTCCATGTTGATAAAGCTTTAAATATTACAAATGATGAAAATCTAAATAATATTAAAGAGTCAGCAAAATTATTTATTAAAGAAAAAAAAGAATTTATGTTTGATGCAGAACACTTTTTTGATGGATACAAAAATAATCCTGAGTATGCAATTAGCTGTATAAAAGCTGCTTATGACGAGGGGGCAAGATGGATTATTCTTTGCGATACAAATGGCGGAACACTTCCACACGAAATTGGAGAGATTGTTTCAAAGGTTGCAAAATTAATTCCTGGAAAAAATCTAGGTATACATGCTCATAATGATACAGAAAATGCAGTTGCAAATTCATTAACAGCCGTTCTATCTGGTGTACGTCAAATACAAGGAACAATTAATGGTCTTGGCGAAAGATGTGGAAATGCAAACCTTATGTCCGTAATTCCTACTCTTGTTTTGAAAGACAGTTTTTCAAGATATTTTGAAGTTGGGATATCAAAAGATAAAATGAAAAAATTAACTGAATGTTCAAGACTTTTAGACGAAATATTAAACAGAAAATCAAATCGACACTCAGCATATGTAGGGGCATCAGCTTTTGCTCATAAGGGAGGTTTACATGTTTCAGCCGTAACAAAGGACCCAAAAACTTACGAACATGTAGATCCAAATTTAGTTGGAAATTTTAGAAATATTGTTGTTTCTGATCAGTCAGGAAAATCAAATATAATATCGAGATTAGAAAAATATGGAATAAAAATAGACAAAAATGATCCAAAAGTTCAAAGTTTATTAAACGAAGTAAAAGATAGAGAGTTTGCTGGCTATTCTTACGATGGTGCAGATGCATCATTTGAACTACTAGCAAGACGCCTTTTAGGTGAAATACCAAAGTACTTAACAATTTCAAAATATGATGTTTCTGTAAAAAGAGACTCCAAAGACAAAATCAATTCTTTTGCAAAGGCACATATTTTAGTGGACGGAAAAGAAATTATTTGTGATGGATCTGGTAACGGACCAGTCAATGCGTTAGATAACGCAATTAGATCAAACGTTGATAAAGTTGGAAAATATTCAAAATATTTAAAAGATTTAAAATTAGTTGATTATAAAGTGAGAATTTTAAATACTGGAACAAACGCAATAACACGTGTCTCTATAGAAAGCACAGATAAAGGGGGAAAAAACTGGTTCACCATCGGTGTTTCTCCAAATATAATCGATGCATCTTTTAAAGCTTTAATAGATAGCTTAGATTATAAACTGTACAAAGAAAAAGCCCCAGCGAATGATTAACAGAATAAGTTTTCTTTTAATAAAACCACAGCTACCAGAAAATATTGGTTTTTGTGCTAGAGGATTAAAGAATTTTGGTTTTAAAAATTTAGATCTAGTAAGTCCTAAAGAGACATGGCCGAATAAAAAAGCAATTGCAACATCAGTAGGAGCAAAAGATATTCTTCAAAAGACGAAGGTTTATTCAAATTTAAGAGAAGCTATAAACAAATATGATATTATCTATGCTTCATCAGCAAGAAAAAGAGATATAAACAAAAGACATTTATCTTTTGACCAATTCATTAAAAGTATTGAAAGAAACAAAAAAAAAAAATTGGAATATTATTTGGTCCAGAAGCTTCCGGATTATCAAACGAAGATATAGCTTACTCAAACTATATTTTTAAAATTCCCGTAAGTAAATCATTTCAATCTATTAATCTCTCTCATAGTGTTATATTAATTTGTTACGAAATATTTAAAATTTTTAGAAATAGATATTTTAAAAAAGAAAAAAAATTAATGAATATTATAAGCAAGAAAAAATTAAGCACGTTTGTAGACTTTATTGAAACCAGATTAGAAAAAAAGGGTTTTTTTTCTCCTAAGGAAAAGAAAAAAATAATGTTATTAAATTTGAGAAACATTTTTGGCAGACTGGAGATTAGTAATAAAGAGTTAAGGATATTATCAAGTGTTTTCAGCAAATTGTAATATAATTTTTTAAATATGAACAATTGACAATTGCACTATAAGGATTATAAACGTTTTTTTTATGACAAAAAGAATTAGGGCAAAACATAAAGTAGACAGAAGACTTAGGGTAAATCTTTGGGGAAAACCTAAAAGTCCTTTCAATACAAGAAATTATCCCCCCGGACAACATGGTCAAAATAAAAAAGGTAAACCAACCGATTATGGTACACAGCTTAACGCTAAGCAAAAATTGAAAGCATATTATGGAAATATAAATGAAAGGCAATTTAGAAATATTTATAGAAAAGCTATTACTAAAAAAGGGGATTCTACAGAAAATTTAGTCGGGTTATTGGAAACAAGATTAGATACTGTTATTTATAGATCAAAGTTTGCACCTACAGTTTTTGCAGCTAGACAGTTAATAAACCATGGTCATTTTAAGGTAAATAGTAAAAAAGTTAATGTATCAAGCTATAGAGTTAAAGAGGATGATGTTATTGAAATAAAAGATAAATCAAAATCTTTAACAATTATTGAAGGTAGTTTAAGCAACAAAGATAGAGAAGTACCTGAATACATTCAACTTGATACAAAAAATAAAATCACAAAATTAGTTAGGATACCAAAACTTTCAGAGATACCTTATCCAGTTTTAATGGAGCCTAAGCTAGTTATTGAGTATTATTCAAGATAATTAAGATTTTTTTTCTAAAAGATTCTTTAATTCACCTTTTTCAAACATTTCTTTAACGATATCGCATCCACCAACAAATTTTCCTTTAACGTATAATTGCGGAATGGTCGGCCAATCGGTAAAATCTTTTATCCCTTGTCTGATTTCATTAGACTCCAATACATTTATTCCTTTAAATTCAATTTTTAAATGTTTTAATATATTCGAGACTGTCATAGAGAAACCACATTGAGGAGAATCAGGAGTTCCTTTCATAAATAAAACAATATTATCATTTTCTATAATTTTTTTTATTTTAGATGTAATATCATTCATTTTTTTTCCTCTGTATAAAGCGCAAGAGCGTGTAATTCATTTCCCATTTTCCCTTTTAAAGCTTTGTAAACCATCTTATGTTGTTCTACCTTAGAAATTCCATTAAAGCTTTTAGAAATAATCTTAGCCGAATAGTGATTATTATCGCCAGCAGTATCTTCTAGTTCTAGAGTTGCATCTGGAAAAGCGTTCATTATCAAGTTTGAAATTTCATTTTTAGTTAATGCCATTAAATTTATTATACCACTGATTGTTAATTTTGCTAAGTTCTTTAATTTTAAAACTAAATAATTTATCAATTTCGAATGTGTCATTTTGTACCTCAGCAATTACCTCAAAAAAAACATTGTTTTTTTTTAAAAGACCCTCAATTTTTTTTAACATGTCAGGTGATATTTCAAGTAAATAACGGCCTTGGTCTTCTCCATAAAAGTACTCAATGGAACTGGCAGTTTTTTTTGGTTTATAAATTTTTAAACCCAATCCTGAGGCAATTGACATTTCAGCTAAGGCTACAAGCAAACCTCCTGTTGATACATCGTGAGCAGAGAAAACTAAATTATTTTTTATTAACTCACAAACAGCTAGTCCGTTATTCCTCTCATTTATTAAATTTATATCTGGAGGAGGACCATCAAATATTGAATAATTTTCATGTAAAAAAGTACTTTGTTCAATATGGCCAAGAGTTTTTCCAACAACCATAATTAAATTTCCAGTTTTTTTTGTTTTAATATTAATAGTTTTTTTAATATCTTCTATTAATCCAATACCACCAATTACTGGTGTCGGAAAAATACTCTTCGAATTAGTTTCATTGTAAAATGACACATTACCAGAAACGACAGGAAAATTAAGAAACTCACAAGACTCTTTCATACCCTCAACACACTCTACAAACTCACCCATCACATCAGGTTTTTCAGGATTACCAAAGTTTAAACAGTTGGTTATTGCTAAAGGCTTAGAACCTACCGAGATTAAATTTCGCCAATTTTCACAAACAATTTGCTTCCCGCCAACTTTTGGATTTGATTTACAGTAATTTGCAGATGAGTCTACTGAAATAGCTATTGCCTTATTTTTTTTATGGATTCTAATCACCGCAGCATCACCACCTGATTTTTGTAATGTATCACACATAACTACTTGGTCATATTGTTCCGTAATCCAACTTTTTTTTGAATGATTAGCTGATGACATTATCTTAAATAATGCATCTTCAATTTTGATTTTTTTTAAATCTTTCACTTTAATTTTGTCTTTAGGTGGTTTTTTTTTAATCCATTTTCTCTCATATTGTGGGGCTTGATCTGCTAGGGCTGAAATTGGAATATCTGCCACTTTATTATTATTATAATTTAATACCAACCTATTTGTATTAGTCGTTTTTCCTATTACAACAAAATCTAAATCCCACTTATCAAAAATTCTTTTAGCCTCTTTTTCTTTTCGATCATCTAAAATTATCAACATTCTTTCTTGACTCTCAGACAACATCATCTCATAAGGTGTCATATTATTTTCTCTGCAGGGGATTTTATTAAGGTTTATTTCAATTCCTAATTTTCCTTTTGATGCCATTTCAACACTCGAAGAAGTTAATCCTGCAGCTCCCATATCTTGTATGGATATTATTGATTTGTCTTTCATGAGTTCTAAACATGCTTCTAAAAGTAATTTTTCAGTGAACGGATCACCAACTTGAACTGTTGGTTTTTTCTCGTCAGAATTATCATCAAACTCTGCAGATGCCATTGTAGCACCATGAATACCATCTCTTCCAGTTTTGGAGCCAACATAAACAACTGACTTTCCAACACCTTTAGCCCTTGAATAAAAAATTTTATTTTTTTTGGCAAGGCCTACCGCCATAGCATTAACTAAAATATTTTCATTGTATGTACTATTAAACTTTGTTTCTCCTCCTACAGTTGGTATACCAATTGAATTACCGTAACCTCCTATTCCAGACACAACACCATTTAATAATATTTTTGTTTTTTTGTGATCAGGTGATCCAAAGTGTAGTGAATTCATCAGAGCAATTGGTCTTGCGCCCATAGTAAATACATCTCTTAATATTCCACCAACACCAGTTGCTGCGCCTTGATATGGCTCAATAAACGAAGGGTGATTATGACTCTCTATTTTAAAAATTATTGCATCATCATCTCCAATATCAATTACACCAGCATTTTCTCCTGGACCTTGAATCACAATCTTATTTTTTGTAGGTAATTTTTTAAGATGAAATTTTGAGGATTTATACGAGCAATGTTCATTCCACATCGCAGAGAAAATTCCTAATTCTAATAGGTTAGGTTCCCTTCCAATAATCTCTTTTATTTTATTGTACTCATCAATTTTTAAACCATGAGAAACTATTTGATCTTCTGTTATACTCATTGCTAATTCATTAAACTTAAAAATAAACCAAGCCCACCTTCATCAGATAAATTTTTATCTACCATTCTTTCAGGATGTGGCATCATTCCTAAAATATTCTTATCTTTATTAAAAATACCTGCAATATTATTTGTTGATCCATTTGGATTATACATTAAATTTATATTTCCATCACTATCACAATATTTAATTGGTATTAATTCATCGCTTTCTAATTCCTTTAAATGTTCAGGATTAGTAAAATAATTACCCTCGTTGTGTGCAATATTTAATTTTAAAACCTCATTAAGTTTGTATTTATTAAAAAATTTATTTTTTTCTGATAAAACCTTTACATGAATATCTTTCGAGACAAATTTTAATCCAGAATTTCTAAGCAAGGCACCTTTCAATAAACCACACTCGATTAGTATTTGAAAACCATTACAGATACCTAATATTAATACACCCTTTTTTCCTGCATCAATGACCTCTGATAATATATTTGATTTTGCTGCAATAGCACCAGAACGCAAATAATCTCCATAAGAAAAACCTCCTGGAACAACAATCAAATCTGATTTTGGTAACTCCGTCTCTTTATGCCATACCATGGAATTTTGAAACTGGAGCTTTTCTAATGCTACAGCTATATCCCTATCACAATTAGATCCTGGAAAAACTATAACCGATGATTTCATTTTGATATGTTAATTTTAAAATCTTCTATAATTTTGTTTACGAGCAATCTTTCACACATTTCTTTCACTTGTTCAGTCGCTTTTTCATTATCTTTTCCCTCTAGATTAATCTCAAAGAATTTACCTTGTCTAATTTGATTTAAATTTTTAAATCCCATATTTTTTAAAGTTTGCCCAACAACTTTACCCTGTGGATCAAGCACATCTTTTTTCAAAGTGACTGTAACTGTTAATTTCAATTTATTTTTTCTTAATGCTTATTGAAGTAGGTTTCTTAAAGTTAACTTCGCTTATATTGGTTGTTTCTGGAAGAATACCCAATCTTCTTGCAACTTCTTGATAAGCTTGGATTATATTTCCTAAATCTTTTCTAAATCTGTCTTTATCTAATTTTCTCTCACTCTTCACATCCCACAACCTACATGTATCTGGACTAATTTCATCTGCAAGAATAACCTCTTTTCTGTCTTTATCCCAAAGTCTTCCAAATTCTAATTTAAAATCAACAAGCTTTATACCAACACCTCTAAACATACCTGACATAAAATCGTTTATTCTAAAGGTCATCTCCTCAATTACTTTAAGCTCGTCTACGGTCGCCCAATTAAATGCAAGAATATGCTCTTTTGCAACCAAAGGATCTCCAAGTTCATCATTTTTATACGAAAATTCCAATAAAGGTTTGTCTAAAATTGTACCATCAGCTATCCCGAGTCTTTTTGTCAAAGAACCAGTTGCAATATTTCTGATGATTACTTCAATCGGAATTATTTCTACAAGTTTTACGAGCTGCTCTCGCATGTTTAATCTTTTTACTAAATGAGTTTTAATACCTGCTTGATTTAAGTTTTGTAATATGTGTTCAGAAATTCTATTGTTAAGAACACCCTTACCTTCAACATTTGCTTTTTTTTGATTGTTAAATGCAGTTGCGTCATCCTTAAAATGTTGTATTGCTAAACCTTTTTCTTTTGTTTCGTATAGGATTTTAGCTTTTCCTTCATATAATTTTTTACCTTTATTCATTCTTTTTTTAACACTCTTTTAAAAATTACATCAATTCTTCTTGTGTGATAACTAAAATCAAATAATTTATTCAAAGTATTAACAGGTATTTTGTCTAATATTGCTTGTTCATTTAACAAACTATTATAAAAAGAAGTGTTCTTCCCAAGGGATTTTATGGCACATTTTTGTACCAATCTATATGCCTTTTCTCTTTTTATACCCTTTGAGGTAAGTTCTAGAAGTATTCTTTGAGAAAAAAATATACCTTTCGTTAAATCTAGATTTTTTTTCATATTATCTTTATTTACTTTCATTGATTTAACAACATCATTTAATCTGTTTAGAGCAAAATCAACTGTTATTGTTGCATCTGGACCAATATTTCTTTCTACACTCGAATGAGATATATCTCTTTCGTGCCAGAGGGCTACATTTTCTAACGCTGGTATAACCGTTGCTCTGACTAATCTTGCTAGACCTGTAAGATTTTCGCTCAGTACTGGATTTTTCTTATGCGGCATTGCTGAAGACCCCATTTGTTTTTTTTTAAAAAATTCTTCTACTTCTGAGACCTCAGTCCTTTGAAGATGTCTAATTTCTATCGAAAATCTTTCAATAGAACTTGCAATTATTCCTAAAACAGAAAAAAAATAAGCATGTCTATCTCTCGGTATAATTTGAGTTGAGATTGGTTCAACATTTAATTTAAGTTTTTTAGCGACATATTTTTCAACTCTTGGATCAACATTCGCAAATGTTCCAACAGCGCCTGATATTGCACAAGTTGATATTTCTTTGATTGCCCTTTTTAATCTCGAGTGACTTCTGTAAAATTCTTCGTAAAAAGTTAAAAGTTTTAATCCGAAGGTAGTAGGTTCAGCGTGGATACCATGACTTCTTCCTATACAAAGAGTATACTTATGTTTAAGTGATTGCTTTTTAATCGATTTTAATAAATTTTCTAAATCTTTTAAAATTATTAAACCAGACTGTTTTAGCTGAATATTGAAACAAGTATCTAGGACATCGGAAGATGTCATACCTTTATGTAAATAACTACCCTGCTTACCAACTTTTTCAGTTATTGAGGTTAAAAAAGCTATTACATCATGTCTTACTTTACCCTCAAGATTTAAAATCCTATTAATATTTATTTTTGATTTTGACTTTACTTTTTTTACAACACCCTTTGGAATTATATTAAGCTTTTCCATTGCTTCTGCAGCTGCTAATTCAATATCTAGCCATAATTTGTATCTGTTTTGATCGAGCCATATTTGTTTAAGTTCTTTTCTTGAATAACGATCTATCATTTTTTATCTGGAGGAAAATCTAATCCTTTTTTGGAAAGAGTAAATATTTCGTATCCTTCCTCTTTTATACCAACAGTATGTTCAAATTGTGCAGAAAGCATTTTATCTTTTGTTACCGCAGTCCATCCATCTTTTAATACATTTGTCTCATATCTTCCCTCATTAATCATTGGTTCGATAGTAAAAATCATCCCAGTTTTTAGCTTATCCCCAGTTCCTGGTTCTCCATAGTGTAATATATTAGGAAGTTCATGAAAATTTCTTCCTAAGCCATGTCCACAAAAGTCTCTCACTACTGAAAAACCTTTTCCCTCTACATATTTTTGAATTGTTGAACCTATATCTCCAATATTAATACCTTGTCTTAAAATCTTTATAGCTTCCATCATGGCTTCATAAGTAGTCTTTGTTAAATTATGTGATTTCACTGAAACTTTTCCAGCATAGAACATTCTACTCGTATCTCCATGCCAACCATCTTTTAAAGCTGTTACATCAACATTGATAATATCACCTTCCTTTAAAATTTTATTACCAGGTATTCCATGACAAACAGTATGGTTAACAGAAGTACAACATGATTTAGGGTATCCTCTATAAAATAGAGGAGCAGAATATGCCCCGGAGTCTTTAATAAACTCATAACACAATTTATCAATTTGCTCTGTTTTTATTCCTGGCTTAATTATTTTAGAGACTTCGTCCAATGCAGCCGCCGCTATCGAACCAGCTTTTCTTGTTCCTTCAAATGCTTCTAAAATTTTATCTTTCATTTAAACAACTTAATTTTTCTATTTATATGTATTCCTTTGCTAGAAAATTTACAATCATAACAGAGAACATTAACATTTTTTTCTAAAGCCTCTTGAAAAACTTTGAAATATTGTGGATCAATATCAGATGCTATATTAAAATTCCTACATTTTTCAATTTGAATAAGAAAAATAAGATAGCTTCTGAAACCCTGCTCGTTTGCGAGTATTAAATTTAAGAGATGCTTTTTTCCTCTTTCAGTGACTGCATCAGGAAATTCAGCACAACCTTTTTTTCTACTTAAAGAAACACTTTTTACCTCAAGATAAGCTTTAATATTTTTTTTGACATTTACCAAATAAAAATCAAACCTAGTATTAGTACCAAACTTTTTTTCAGATTTTAAAATATCGAAATCTTTTAATTCATCAATTAGTTTATTTTCTAAAGATTCTTTAATTATTTTATTTGTTATATGGGTATTTATACAATATTTAATTTTATCAACCATTATTATTTGTAAAGTATACTTCAATTTCCTTTTTTCATTTTTAGATTTAGTGAACCATACTGAATTTCCTTCTTTAAGAAGGTTAAGCATTGAGCCAGGATTAGGACAATGAGCAGTTATTATTTTATTTTTTAATTTAATATCAACAAAAAAACGCTTATATCTTTTTACCAAAACACCTGGTATTAATTCGTTTTCAAATTCCATTTTTTCAATGTTATCAAATTATGGTAAAAAAAAATAAAAAAAAAAGTTGTGCGATTCTAATAATAGGAAATGAAATTTTATCAGGTAGAACAAAAGATCAAAATATTTCCTTTTTAGCCTCATGGTTGAATTCAAATCTAGGTATAAAAATCGGAGAGGTGAGGGTAGTACCGGATATTGAAAAGCAAATAGTAAAAACTGTTCTAAATTTAAGTAAAAATTTTAATTATGTTTTAACAACAGGAGGTATAGGACCAACACACGATGATATTACTGCAAAGTCTATTTCAAAAGCTTTTAAAAAAAAATATACGTTTCACAAAGAAGCTTTTAACATACTTAAAAAATATTATGGTAATGAATTTGATGAACCTAGAAAAAAAATGGCAAAGATGCCACTTGGATCAAGATTAATCTATAATCCCTCTAGTGCAGCACCTGGGTTTATAATTAAAAATGTAATTTGTCTTCCTGGGGTTCCATTAATATTAAAATCAATGATACACAATGTAAGAAAATATTTAAAACCTGGTGTTAGAATCTTAAGCAAATCAGTAAGGTGCCAAACAGTAGAAAGTAAAATTGCCAAGAATTTGGAACTGATTCAAAAAAAATATATTAAAACTGTTGAAATTGGCAGTTACCCTTTTTTCAGGCTTGGAAAAATAGGAGTTTCTATAGTGATTAGATCAGAAAAAAAAAATAACTTACAATCTTGCCACAAAGATATTATTAATTTTCTGAAATTAAAAAAAATAAAAATTTACAAGGAGCTTTAATGCTGTATTTTGCCTTTGGAAGCAATCTTCATCATAAGCAAATGAAAAAAAGGTGCAAGGACTCCAAATATTTAGGTTGTTATACACTAAATGGTTATAAACTTAATTTTAGAAATTATTATTATGGCGGCGGTGTAGCTGATGTTGAAAAAAAAAAAATCATCATGTTCTTGGTGCTATTTATAAAATCTCAAAAAAGGATGAAAAAAAATTAGACGAATATGAAAACTTTCCTCAAACTTATATTAAAAAATATTTTTTTCTTTATGGGAAAAAAGTAATGTTTTACTACATGCCAAAAAAAACTAAATTTATTCCCCCAAGCAAAAGATACTTAAATATAATTATTCAAGGTTATAAAGACTGCGGTTACAAAAATACATACATTATAATATCCAAAAATAAAAAAATAAAAATTAAATGAATACTTTCGATTGTTTTATGTTTTATGACGAAGAGATGATATTAGATATAAGGTTAAATTATCTGAAAGACTATATACATAAATTTATAATAGTTGAAAGTTCTTATACACACAGTGGAAAAAAAAGAGATTTAATATTTGATATAAATAAATATAGCAAATTTAAAGATAAAATAAATTATATAGTTTTAGATCAAGAGCCAAAAGATTTATATAATATAGAAAATAAAGATAGTTTTGATAAAACTAATTCAAAATATATTTTAAATGCATTAAAAAGGGAAAATTTTCAAAGAAATTATATAGCCAAAGGTCTAGAAGAGGCATCTGATAATGATATGATTATAGTATCAGATGTAGATGAAATTCCTAATTTAGAAGACAATAAATTAGATAAATTTAAAAATAATATAATTTTATTTAATCAGAAATTCTTTTATTACAAATTTAACCTTAAGTTAAATTCATTTGATTGGTATGGTAGTAAGGCTTGTAGAAAAAATAATCTTTTATCACCACAATGGTTAAGAAATATTAAAAGTAGAAAATATCCTTTTTGGAGGCTTGATACCTTTTTATCAAAAACAAAGTATCAAAATATTTCTTTAATAAAAAATGGTGGGTGGCATTTTTCAAACATGAAAAATGCAAAAGATATTGAAAAAAAAATGTCAACTTATCTTCATCACAGAGAATATGACTTGAAACCTCTTGGAGTAAACAAAATAGAGGAAATAATGAAAAATCGTAAGGCTATTTATAATTTAAGAGCAGACATGAAATCCAATAAATTTGATAATACCCAAGATTTGGTCATTACAAAAATAACTGAATTACCAAGTTACTTACAAAAAAATATTGAGAAATATAAAGATTGGATTGAAATTAAATAATATGAAAAACCAAGCTATAGTAACTTTAGCGGACTCAAAATATTTTGATTTACTCATTGAATTGATAGACTCTATTAAAGAACATGACAAAAATCAGACTACTTCAATATGTGTTTTAGATGCAGGTCTAACATCCTCACAAAATGAAATTTTAAAAAAAAAAGTTTATATAGTTAAAAAAGCTCAATGGGATATCGAGGTTCCAAAATTTAAAGTTGTTGGAAAAGAGTGGTTAAAAAGTCAGGTCTCTAGAGCATTTTTACCAAATTATTTTCCTGAATTTAAAAAATACCTTTGGATTGATTGTGACGCATGGGTAAATTCTTGGGAAGCTGTCGAATTGTTATTCAAAGCTTGTAAAGATGGCAAACTTGGTATTACGCAATCGATAGGATCTGGTTATCGTGTTTTATCAAGAGTAAAATGGTTATTCGGTAAGCTCGCATTAATAAAATCTCAAAATTATAAACACGCAAAAAAATCTGGTTTTACTGAGAGCACTGCAAGAAAAATTGCTTTTTCGCCCCATATTAATATTGGTGTTTTTTCATTAGAGCAAAAGTCTTCATGTTGGAAAGTTTGGCAAGAAATTTTGAAAAAAGCATTAAAATCTGGTCAAGTTTTTGGATCTGAGGGTCTTGCAATTAACATTGCAGTATATGAAAAAAATGTAGATGTAGAATTTTTACCACTTTATTGCAATTGGATAGCCAGCAATGTTTTGCCGAAATATGATATTGAAAAACAAACTTTTGTAGAACCATATTTACCTCATAATAAAATTGGAATAATGCATCTAGCTGCTGGATTATGGTCTGGAAATAAAGATATGCGTTTAAACAAAGATATAAAAATTAAAATTAAAGCAACCTCAGGTGAAGAACTAGATAAAAGTTTAAGATATGGAATAAATTAACATTATCAATCCTAACTTTCTAATTTAACTCTTCAATTAAGATTAGAAACCAAGGATAATTAATTTGTCTGGACTAGTGAATGAATTAGGAGATATAATTTGTCTATGAAAAATTTTAAAACTATAATCATAACAATTTTACTAAGTGTTTTATTTAGCTCATCAGTATCGGCCGCTCACTTAAAAGGAAAGTCCAAGCAAGAGCTAGACAGATTTTTAAAAGGGAGAATTGTTGGAACACCAGCTGAATTCAAAAAAATCTCAATTTCACCAGCAAAAAAATCTTTCTCTCTTAATAAAGAATTGATTGAGAATAAAAATACAAAAAGTATTGATAAAATTCTTAAAGGCAAAAGTTTATTAAGCGTTTTGTACTTTGATGGTCAAAATGTGATAGTTGATAAAAAATCTGACAAAATTCAAGATGATACGAAGTTATATAGTTTTTCTATTTCCAAAAGCTTTGTAAGCTATATTTTGGGTAATACTATTTGTAATGGAGATATTAAAAGTTTAGATGATAAGATTTCCGACTATGTTTCAGAAACAAAAGGGACATTATATGAAAATTCTACATTTAAAGATTTAATCCATATGAAGGCTGGTGACACCAATTTTGCAAGCAGAAAAGCAGGTTCTGCAACGTTCATTTACGCTGGTCAAGTTGTTCAAAAAAAAAAGACAGTAAAAGAATATTTAGCGGAATCAACGAATTTAAAAACTACAAAGAAAGTATTTAATTATAATAACTTCCTTGCTGATTTAGTAGCTAGAGCAATAGATTTAAAATCTTCCGGAGGTCTTAAAAAAGTTTACCAAGATTTTGCAAATAAAGCAGGCACAAGTTCAGAAATGTTTTTTATAACTGATGATAACGGATGGCCTTTATTACATGCTTGGACTTATGCTAC
>MDTD01052161.1_pt1 | contig 15163 bp, 14 predicted proteins | sample 811221 | NCBI WGS metagenome assembly MDTD01 (sample SAMN05326646, study PRJNA326480) | marine metagenome | isolation source: seawater | place: Pacific Ocean: South West | collected 2011
TAAAATGTTTGTGACGGCCATAATACTTTATCTTTATTGTTAAATACCGTGTAACAGCTTAACTTTGCGGCGGCCCGGGCGCAAGCGCAACAAAAAAAGCTTGACCCCACACCGATAAATGCCTAAAAAGAGGGTCGTCTATCGACACCACACCGTGTGCTGCTGTGGCTCAGTGGTAGAGCGCGTCATTGGTAATGACGAGGTCGGGAGTTCAATTCTCCCCAGCAGCACCACGTTTTTATATTGCGAATGCGAAAGAATTTCGCTTTCGCACAAAACAGTCCGGGGGACTGTTTTGGTAAAAACGCCGGAGACTTACCTTTAGGTTAGTCGAAGGTCTGCGTTAAAGTGGTGGCTCATCTCCACCCGCACAAACAAAAAATGCGATTTTTGCATGGCCGCTTAAGGGCTTTTTTATGTGAGAATAAAAAATTCACCCTGACTATTGTATTCAACGTGTTTTTCACTATACTAACCCTTAACGAAACGCCCTTTTTAAAAGGGATACATTCACCTTCCTGACCTTTTCTTTAAGGAGAACTTATGCTCTTTCTCATTCACGGCATTCTTGCTGCCGCCATTGCCGCTATTTGCGGTTCCGGCAGTTCAGGGCGCGTTGCTTTCGCTATTCTGGCTTTCTTCGTGGGTGGCGCTGTTGGCTATCTGACCATGCCGGTACTGGCCATCGACACCCTCAGCTGGGTCATTACCGTCTTTATCGGCGGTGTGTGTGCCTTCATGAGTGGCGTCGCGCGTGATCAATTCCCTGCGCCTCTTGGGGTTCTGGCTGGCGTTGTCGGGCTATTTATGATTGGTGGGCCGTTTATCACCAGTTGCTCGGCGTTTCATGCCAACCGTTACCAAGAGGTACTGGGTGATGCCCCCACAAGCGACTTCGGTGAGCAGGTATCCCCCGTGGATATCAACACCGTCCGCACCGTGGACCAAAACCTGGCCAACCGTCTGGCGGAAAAACGCCTGGGCGAAATCCCCGGTCTTGGTTCCCGTGTGGAAGTGGGTGCGCTGAACATCCAGGTTCTGGATGGGTCGTTTACCATCATTGAACAGGACGGCAGCCACACCCAGTTGACCTTTAACAAGGACCTGTACTGGGCCGGGCCGCTGAACCACCGCAGCTTTATCAAGCAGTGGAGCAACAGCTATACCGATGGCTATGTGCTGGTATCCGCGACCGACAGCAGCAAAGTCTATCTGGTGACCGGTGTTCTTCCCCAAGGGGAAAGTGGTGAAGCCGAATCTGCCGCGGACAACCCGCGTATGGGCAGCCCGGCTGCTCGTACCCGTACGGGCAACCATGGCGGCCAGCTGGAGCTTCGCTACCTGACGGACGGCGGTTACTTCAGCTATCTGGTGGAACGTCATCTGCGCAATAACGGCTATATCAGCCGCTATCTGACGGACTACTCGTTCGAAATTGACAACAACGGCCAGCCCTATTGGGTGGTCACCACGTATGTCAAGCGAGTTGGCTTCGCCGGTTCCGACGCCACAGGTGTGGTCACGGTGGATGCCCAAAGTGGTGATATTGAAGAATACACCATTGAAGAGGCGCCCGCCTGGATTGACCGCATTCAGCCGGAAGACTTCGTTGTTACCCAGATCAATGATTGGGGAAAGTTTGTCAAAGGCTGGCTGAACAGCTTTATGGCCCAAGAAGACGTGGTGATGCCCTCCCGCGGCACCTCACTGGTGTTCGGCGCTGACGGGCGCAGCTATTGGTACACCGGCATTCAATCCGCCGGTGCCGACGAAAGCACTACTGGCTTTATGCTGGTGGATACGCGCACCAAAGAAGTCCGACGTTACCAAATTGCTGGACCGACAGAATATGCTGCCATTAACAACCTGGAAAACATGCCAGGTGTAAAAGAGGGTAACTATACGTCCACTTGGCCCATCCTGTATAACGTAGGGGGACAAGCCACTTATTTTGCCACCCTCAAAGGTGACGATGGTTTGGTGAAAAAGTATGGCTTTGTCTCGGTAGTAAACTACCCAGTTTCTGCAGTTGGAGATACCCCTGCCCAGGCGCTGCGTAATTACCGTGTAGCTTTGACGCGCTCACCCAGCCTGAAAGGTGCGGATGATCTGGTCACCGACAAGCGTGTGGAAACCACGGTTGTTGGTGTGGTCAGTGAAACCCAGGGTGATAACACCACCTACTACCTTCTGCTGGCAGGCGAAGACGGCAAGGAATTCTTTGCCGGCAGCAACCTGTCACCGGAGCTGAAGTGGACCAAAAAAGGCGATACGGTCGTAGCCACCTTTGCCGAAGGCGCGCAAGAGGTCAGCATCGCGCTGAGCTCTTTCGACAATCTTGGTCTGGAGCTGCAGCCGGTCAACTAAACCCTGCTTTCGGGCCCCCGTTTGCGGGGGCTTTTTTTTATGGCGCAAATGGCGTATAAACCTTTTATGGCGCAATTGAAATATTATTTGGACCAACCGCTGTATGATTACACCGCCGCGTTAAGCGGTGATGAACCCGCCTGCCTGAAAGACCTGCGCGAGGCCAGCAAAGTCACCCGCGGGCACAGTATGCTCATTCGTCCGGAACAGGCGGCTTTTTTGCGCCTTTTTATTACAACCCTCGCCCCTAAAAACGCTCTGGAAATTGGCGTGTTCACCGGTTTTAGCGCCCTCAATACCGCTTTATGTCTGCCGCAAGGGGGCAAACTAACCGCTGTGGACCATAACCCCCGCTGGCGAGACTTGTGTTTGGAATATTGGGACAAGGCAGGTATGAGCGAACGCATTGAACTGGTGAATAAAACCGGCCTTGATTTTATGACCCGCGCCGCTGAAAACGGCGAGCGCTTTGATTATATTTTTATTGATGCCGACAAGGAAAACTACCCCGCTTATTTTGAGCTGGGGCTAAAACTCCTTTCCATCAACGGGGTGATGGTGCTGGACAATGTACTGTTATGGGGCCGTGTTATCCAAAATGACCCCGACAACCCGCTGTGGGTCAAAGCCATTGACCGCTTAAACCGCCATATCGCCAGCCGTAAAGATATTTTATGCAGCACCATTCCACTCCTGGATGGCCTGACCCTGATTCGTAAAAAGTAGGCTTGTAATCAGCCTTTAAAGCTCTTATGTTTAAGCCATTACACATCCCGTTTCCGACCTTCTTCTGCCGGAGCTTTTTATGCGCAAGCAAAAACTCGCCCTCACCCCCCAGGTCATCACCTATTTCAATGAAATGGGCCCGAGCACGGGGGAGCAAATCTTCACCAATGTGCTCATTTGGATATCTAGCCTGGCGATAGCGGTAATGCTGTTTTCCGTACCGATGGATGCTTTTGAGCTTACCTACAGCATCCTGCTATGGAGCGGCAGCGCCCTGTTGGTGGCCAGCGTCCTCTTTTTAATGGCCAGCCCAGCCACATCCAACAGCCAGGCCATTGAACGTTGGGCCGCGGCGTATTGGTGCCGTCGGCGGGCTTATGGACAGGTAGCCGATGTCTTGGTCGCCGCCTTTTTCCTTACCAGCCTGTACCTCAACCATTTTTACCTGCCTTTTCTGGCCTGGTTTGCGGCTATCTTCTTTATTGCTTTGATTCGCTCCGAGCAAAAAGATATCGCCCGCCACCATGCCAAAGAGCACAATCTGCTGGACTGACCCCTTCTCGCGAGAAAGCCCCGCAGTGCGGGGCTTTCGTTTGTTATGGGCCAAATGGCTCGCTTACTCTTCTGCATCAGCGGCCACTTGCATTTTGATGATTTTATCCGGGTCATCAACGGAACCGTTGTTAAACGAGTCGCCTTTTTTGATGGCGTCCACATGTTCCATACCTTCGGTTACTTTCCCCCAAACGGTATATTGACCGTTTAGGTGCGGGGCCTCATCAAAAACGATGAAAAACTGGCTGTCGGCGCTGTCCGGGTTGGCTGCCCGTGCCATGGAAACCGTACCGCGCACATGCGGCTCACGGCTGAACTCGGCATCCAGGTTTTCGCCGGAACCGCCCATGCCGGTACCGGTTGGGTCACCGGTTTGGGCCATAAAGCCATCAATCACGCGGTGAAACACTACACCATCATAAAAGCCTTCACGAGTTAATTCTTTAATACGCTCCACGTGGGTTGGCGCCAAGTCCGGGCGCATTTCAATAACCACACGGCCGTCGTCCAAATCCATATACAATGTGTTTTCCAAGTCTCTCTCCGCGTTTGCTGTTGTTGTTAACATGAAACCAAATACTAAAGTTAAAAGCGTTTTTATCATTTTTTTACCTATAAAATATTATTGCAAATGCTCTCGCAGCAGGTCGTTGACCACTTTGGGGTTGGCTTTGCCCTGGGTGGCTTTCATCACCTGCCCCACAAAAAAGCCAAACACGCGGTCATTGCCTTGCTTGTACTGTTCAACTGTTTCAGTGTTGTTGGAAATCACTTCCTTAATCACCTCCGCCAGTTTGCCGGTGTCGGTGATTTGCACCAGGCCTTTTTCTTCCACAATTTTCTTGGGCGATTTAGACGTCTCCAGCATTTCGGCAAAAACGGTTTTGGCGATTTTGCCGGAAATGGTGTTGTCTTCAATCAGCCCTACCAACTCACCCAGCTGTTCAGGGGAAATGGGGGAATCGGTAATTTCCAGGCCCATTTTGTTAAGCGCACCAAACAACTCAACCGTTACCCAGTTGGCGCACAGCTTGGCATCATGGCCGCCATCTTTTTCATTGACTACACCCTCAAAATAGCGGGCAGAGGCGCGTGACAAAGTCAATACCCCGGCGTCATAATGGTCCAGGCTGTAATCATGAATAAAGCGGTCCCGCATCTGGTCCGGCAACTCCGGCATGGTTTCTTTAATGGCCTCAATGCGCTCTTCAGTCAGCTGCAACGGCAACAGGTCCGGGTCCGGAAAGTAGCGGTAATCATGGGCATCTTCTTTTGAGCGCATGGTGCGCGTTTCGTTCTTCACCGTATCCCACAGGCGGGTTTCCTGGTCAATGGTGCCGCCCGCTTCCAAAACATCAATCTGGCGGTCAGCTTCAAACTCAATGGCGCGCATCACGTTGCGGATGGAGTTGAGGTTCTTAATTTCACAGCGTGTGCCCAGCTTTTCATCACCCTTTTTACGCACCGATACGTTGGCGTCACAACGCAAAGAGCCCTGCTCCATGTTACCGTCACACACATCAATAAAACGCAAAATGGCACGCAGTTTTTTCATGTAGGCGCCCGCTTCTTCAGCGGTACTCAAATCCGGCTCGGAGACAATTTCCATCAGCGGTATACCGGCGCGGTTCAAATCCACGTGAGAGGTCTTGTCTTCGCCAATATCATGAACAGACTTCCCGGCGTCTTCTTCCAGATGCATACGGGTAATGCCAATGGTCTTGGTGGTGCCGTCGGGCAAGTCAATTTCCAGTTTGCCGTGTTCCACAATCGGGTGCTCAAACTGGGAAATCTGGTAGCCCTTGGGCAAATCAGGGTAAAAATAGTTCTTCCGCGCGAATACGCTGGTGCGGTTCACGCGGCCGTCAATGGCCAGGCCCAGTTTAATGCCCGCGTTCACGGCCTGCTTGTTCAGCACCGGCAGCATGCCCGGCATGCCAAGGTCAATGGGGTTGGTCTGGGTGTTTGGCTCTGCCCCGAAGTTAGTGGGGGAACCGGAAAACAATTTGGACTGTGTGTTCACTTGCGCGTGAACTTCAAGACCGATGACCATTTCATAATCTGGATGCATTCTTTTCTACCTACTCTCTTTTCGAACCTTTGCGAACAAGCGCCAGTGGATAACATACACCCCACCGGCAATTAAAATACTAATAGCGTTTTCCACCAGTTGACGTGTGGCCTGTACCTCCTGCGGAATCGGGCGGGGGAACATTTTTTCTTTCTCGGCCATGAATTCCGGCATTGGCGGGTGCTGGTACCATTCCGGGAACAGCAGGCGCACAATTTCATGGGCGCTGTCCGCCACCCCCAGCAAGGTGATGATGCCTGCCACAAAACACACCAGCAGCAAATAAATGCTGAAGAACAACTGCGGCCAGTTGGTTGGGGCTTTTTCCGCCATTATGCTGCCTCCTGTCTGGATTTTAGAACCTTCATAATATCGTCTTGGATTTCTTGACGGGCGGCCACCCAGCGGCCTTTTATGGCCCAGTTGGCGGCAAAATCATCCGCCGCCAGTTTCGTCAGCGGACGGCCCTGATTTGCTTCTATTACCGGAATATTCAAGGCATGGCAAATAACCCAGCCCGCGGCGACATCCCAAATTTTATGCCAGCCGGCAGCCACATAACCATCACTGCGGTTTAGGGCCACATGCACCCAGGCACCGATGGAAGCTTCCGGCGAGTTGGCCCACATGCCAGCGTCTTTAAAATCACCGATTTTAGTATGCTGCTTGTCATCAACTTCCAGACAAATGTGCCCCATTACCTGACGGGTCACAGTCAGTTTCTCCGGCGTGCCCAGGCTGGGATTGTCCTGCCATACATGTTCGCCGTCAAACCAGATGAGCTCTTCAAACACCGGCATATACATAACCGAAAGGAACGGTTCACCGTCTTTTAATATGCCCAGCAAAATGCCGTATTCCCAGCGCTTGTTGGCGTATGGAACGGTGCCGTCAATAGGGTCTAATACCCAGATATACTCATGCTTATCAAACACCTCATTGGGTGTGGTGTCGCCAATAAATTCCTCATCCACCAAAAAGTGGTTATCTTGTGCAAAATACTCGGCAAAGGTTTCTTTCGCCATTTCAGAAACGGCTTTGTCGGTTTGGGTTACAAGGCTGTTATCGCTTTTAAGCTCATGACTCAAGCCCTGTTGCTTGGCTACCGCAAAACTCCCCGCCTTGCGGGCAAAATCCAGCAATTTTGGGGTGAGTTCTTTTGCCAAACCGGACATTACTCCGCCTCCCGCATTTTAAAGCCGGTCATTTGCTCATGGGCATAGGCCACCTGCAGAATGGTCTGTTCATCAAAAGCTTTACCGATAATCTGCATCCCCACAGGCAGCTTGGCGCCGTCGCTGTCCACCATGCCGGCAGGCACGTTGATGCCCGGCAAACCAGCCAGAGATGTGGCCACGGTAAACACATCGTTTAAGTACATGGTGACCGGGTCGGCCACCTTTTCACCCAAACGGAACGCCGCGGTCGGCGTGGTGGGGGTCATAATTACATCCACCTTTTCAAACGCGTCGCTAAAGTCCTGCGCCAGCAGAGCCCGCACCTTTTGCGCCTTGGCGTAATAGGCATCGTAATACCCGCTGGAGAGCACATAGTTCCCAATCATAATGCGGCGCTTCACCTCAATACCAAAGCCTTCGCTGCGGGTGTTGCGGTAAGTTTCGGCCAGGTTGTCACCTTCCACCCGCAAGCCGTAACGCATGCCGTCATAACGGGCCAGGTTACTGGCCGCTTCGGCCGGGGCGATGATGTAATAGGTCGGCACCGCGTATTTGGTGTGCGGCAAGCTGATTTCCACCACTTCCGCCCCCTGACTTTCAAAACGCTTGATGGCGGCGTCCACCACTTCTTTAATGGCCGGGTCCAGCCCTTCCACAAAATACTCTTTTGGCAGGCCGATTTTCAGGCCCTTGATGTTAAGCTGATCCAGCCCTTCGTCATAGTTGTTAATGGGGCGGTCGGCAGAGGTAGAATCTTTTGCGTCATAACCGCTCATGGCGCGCAGCATAATGGCGGCATCGGTCACGGTGCGGGTCATAGGCCCGGCCTGATCCAGACTGCTGGCAAACGCCACCATCCCGTAACGGGAGCACCGGCCGTATGTGGGCTTAATCCCCACCAGTCCGGTCAAAGAAGCTGGCTGGCGAATGGAGCCACCGGTGTCCGACCCGGTTGCCGCCGGGCACATATAATCGGCCACCGCGGCGGCAGAACCGCCGGACGACCCGCCGGGGGTGCGCTTGGTATCCCACGGGTTTTTTACGTCGCCGTAATAGCTGGTTTCATTGGAGGAACCCATGGCGAATTCGTCCATGTTGGTTTTACCCAGCAACACACCGCCGCTCTTCCACAGGTTGGATGTTACGGTGGATTCATACGGCGGGGTAAAATTATCCAAAATGTGGGAACACGCCGTGGTCATGCTTTTTTCGGTACAGAACAGGTCTTTAATACCCAGCGGCACCCCTTCCAGCAGGCGGGGGTTGCCTTCTTTTACCCGACGGTCAGAATCTTCCGCCATGGCCAGCGCCGCGTCATGCTCCACCCGTACAAAGGCATTGATGTCTTTGTTGCGGGCGTCAATACGGTCCAACAGGCTCTGGGTCAGCTCCACCGAAGAAATTTCACGGCTTTGGATTTTATCCGCTGCCTCTTTTAAACTCAGTTTAATCAAATCGTCAGCCATGTTCTGCCTTCCTACTCAATAACTTTCGGCACCACGAAAAAGCCCATATCAGCGTTTGGTGCGGTTTTCAGGTAATTGTCGCGTTTGTCTTCGGCGGTGATTTCATCGTCCCGCTCCGGGGTGGATGTGGCTGCTACGGCACTGCTCATGGCCTCAACCCCTTCGGTATCCACTTCCTGCAGTTGGGACACAAACCCTAAAATTTTGTTCAGCTCTTCGGCGATTTCCGCCTTGTGTTCCTCGCTGAAATTCAAACGGCTCAACTCGGCCAGCTTTTCAACGGTTTTAATATCAATGGACATTTTGCATCCTCTGCCTTAGCTTTATCAGTTGGTGAACCCATATAAATTAAAGCCTGATTAATACCATGCCAACAAAAAACCCGCAAGAGATGCCTTCAAAAGGAAAATTGTTTGCCTTTGATGTAGGCACAAAAACGTACGGCCTTGCGGTGTGCGACAGCCAGCATATGATTGCCAGCCCCTTAAAAACCCTGTCCCGCGGCAAATGGAAGCAGGATAAACAAACCATTCAGGCTTTGGTGGCTGAACACAACGTGGTTGGCGCTGTGGTGGGCATGCCTTTGCACATGACGGGTGATATGTCCCCCCGTGCCCAGGCCGCGCAAGCGTTTGCCGAATTGTTTGAAGAGCTCACCGACCTGCCGGTTTTGTTGTGGGATGAACGCCTCACCACCAAAGCCGCCGAAGCCGCCCTGTTTGAACAGCGCACTGGCCGCCAGACCCGTGCCAGCAAAAGGGATGTCAAACAACAGGTGGACAGCGTTGCCGCCTCGCTTATTTTGCAAAGCGCGACCCAGGCCATTCAAAATGCGCATAACAACGCTTGACGTTCGACAAAACGTATACCATATTGGGTTTGTTTTACTTTCCTTTTCTCAACCGACCCTGGAGTATTCTCTTATGAACAATAAGAAGAACATGGCCCATTACGATCTGGTCCTGAAGTGCCTGTGCACGCTGCAAAATGCCGGTATCACCGGTAACGGCATGTACCACTTTCCGGATGAACACCAGTTCGGTACCGTACTGGCCCCGGAGGACTTCAACACTGACAACCTGATGGAATATGTGGACCTTACCCTGCTCAGCCCCACCGCCACCCGTGACGATATTGAAAAGGTGGTGTATGAAGCCGTCATCCACAACTGCGCGGCGGTGTGTGTGTATCCGTATGACCTGCAACAGGTTGTGGATATACTGCAATTCCGTGTTATCAACACCGTGGCCTGCACGGTGACGAACTTTCCCCACGGTAAGGAGCATCCGTCCACCTGGGGCAAGCGCATCAAAACCGCCGTTACCAATGGGGCGGGTGAGGTGGACCTGGTTCACAATATTTCGCTGATAAAGGAAAAACGCTACAGCGAATATCTGCGCCTGATGACCGACGCCATTCGCATGGCGGGCGATGTTCCGGTGAAGGTAATTCTGGAAACCCACTACCTGACGGAGGAGGAAATCGTCCTGTCCACGCTGCTGTGCTGGCTGGCCGGCGCGCAGGGGGTCAAGACCTCCACAGGGGTGAACCCGCTGCCCGGCGGCGGCAAAACCCACGCCACGGCTGAGCACGTCACGCTGATGCGGCTGGCCTTTGGGAACCTTGACCGTGCCGGCCGCCCGGCCATTATTAAGGCCTCCGGCGGCATTCGCAGCAAAGCACAGGCCGTTGCCCTCCTCAGGGCGGGCGCCAACCGTATTGGCAGCTCCGGCCTCAGTGACGATTAAAACCAACCTTTCTAACGACCACGGCGCCCTTAGGGCGCCTTTCTTTTTGCTTTTTGTGTTCAAAAATGCTTTATTTTGAGCATGGTATGGAACGCAACAGACTGGATTTTAGCCGCCGCCGCCGGTGCCGCCGCGGGCGTGGCGCCCATTGGCCTGTTTTTGACCTTTGCCTTTTGGGGTAGTCTGCCCCAACGGTTTACCCGTAACGGTTCGCTGTCCTTATTTTTAGCGGGGTATACCTGGCCGGCGGTCACCCGCCTGCTGCTGGAAGCCCTGCTGCCCATGCTGGCCTTTATGCTGGCCAGCTGGTTCAGCCCGGAACGCAACGTGGCCTATTTCGCTGCTTTTGCTACCCTCCTCAGCTTTTATGCCCCGTTTAAAGACAAAGCGCCCACCTCAGCCATGCCGCTTTTGGGAGCCACTTTTGTGTTCAGCCCACTGGCCGGGTTTTTGGCCTGCGGCGCTTGGTTCGCCTTGTTTGTGGCTCTGCGCCGGGTTGGGTTCAGCACCTTTTTAACCGGCGCCATGCTGCCCCTGATTGTGCTGATTGCCCAGCCGGACACCCTGAATGCCGCGTGGGGTTTGTTGTTTGGCGCGGTGGCCATGGCGCGCCACCGTCAGGCCTTATTAACCCCTTTGAAACATCAACCTCGTGTGGAAAGTTTTTGGAGCCAATGGATTTAACCCCGGAACATATTGCCAGACTGCGCCTTATCCGCACCCGTGGCGTCGGCCCGGTGGGCTTTGCCAGTTTAATGGAAATTTGCGGCGATGCCCAAACCGCCGTGGCCCGCCTGCCTGACTTATGCCGTGAGCGCAAACGTAAGGTCTTAACCCCGCCGACCGAACGCGAGGTGATGAAAGAAATAAAAGCCGTGGAAAAGCTCGGCGGCCAGTTTATTTTTTTAGGCGAAGATAACTACCCGCCGCTTTTGGCCCATATTAAAGATGCCCCACCGGTGCTGACCGTGCTGGGCGATGTTCACGCGCTGCACAAGCCGCAAGTGGCTATTGTCGGCAACCGCAACGCCTCCACCAATGGGGTGCATGTGACCTATGAAATGGCGGAAGGCCTGACCCAGGCGGGCTATGCCATCACCAGCGGCTTGGCCCGCGGGGTAGACACCGCCGCCCACAAGGCCGCTCTCGCCAGCGGCGGCTTGACCATCGCTGTGGTGGCCGGCGGCATTGATTTTATCTATCCCAAAGAAAACCAAGAGCTGTACGGGCGTATTGTCCAACACGGCGGCGCTATTGTGGCGGAGGCCCCGTTCGGCACCAAGCCGGAAGCCCGACACTTCCCGCGACGAAACCGTATTATTTCGGGCTTAAGTTTAGGGGTTTTGGTGACGGAGTCCAACCGCCACAGCGGCAGCTTAATCACCAGTCGTTGCGCCGGGGAGCAAGGGCGGGAGGTGATGGCTGTGCCCGGCAACCCCAAAGACCCGCGCGCTGCCGGCCCCAACCACCTTATTAAGCAAGGTGCGGCCATGGTTGGCACGGTTGAGGACGTTATTGATACGCTGCCCGCTTTGGAAAATATGGAAAGCTTCACCCCCGCTAGCACCTTCAGCTACACCCGTGAGGGCACAACGCGGTTTTCTTTTGATGAAGACCTGCTAGAAAGCGAGCTGGATGAGAATACAGATAATGAGGCCTCCGATATTCGCCAGCAGGTGCTCAGCGCGCTCAGCCCCACTCCTGTGGCTACCGACACACTGGCCGAAATGCTCAATGTGCCCAAAGAGGAACTTATTATCACCCTGACGGAACTGGATATTGAAGGCCAAATCAGCCAGCATCCCGGAGGGATGGTGGCCAAGAGGGCTTAGAGCAACCGCACCTTTTACATACTTCCCGCTTGACAATTCCTCTCAACACCTCTAGCCGTACTTTTATCTGCCTCAAGTAAAAAACGTGGTTTTTACTTGGGCATTTAAGGGCGGGAACCTAAGGTTCCCCGCCTTTAAAATCCCCCCTCCTAAACTTCTTAACTATCATTTGCAGCTTGACAATTCCTTCCAACACCTCTAGCCGTATATAGGAGTAAAAATTATTTTGAGGCACCGTTTATGAACGTTGTAATTGTTGAGTCACCCGCTAAATCCAAAACCATCGAAAAGTACCTTGGTAAAAATTTCAAGGTGCTGGCCTCCTATGGCCACATTCGGGATTTGCCCTCTAAAGATGGCTCGGTTGACACCGACAACAACTTTGAAATGCATTATGTGGTGCCCAAAGAAAGTGAAAAACGCCTTAAAGAAATTGCCAAAGCGGTCGAAAAAGCCGACACCCTGTATCTGGCGACCGATTTGGACCGTGAAGGGGAAGCCATCAGCTGGCACGTATTAGAAGAGCTGAAAAAACGCGTAAAGAACTTTGACAAAGTCGATGTCAAACGCATTGAATTTTCCGAAATCACCAAATCCGCCATTGAAAAAGCCATTGCCAACCCGCGCCCGCTGGCGCAAAACCTGGTGGATGCCCAGCAGGCCCGCCGCGCGCTGGATTATCTGGTGGGTTTTAACCTGTCGCCAGTGTTGTGGCGCAAAGTCCGTGGGGGCTTGAGCGCCGGGCGTGTGCAATCCGTCGCCCTGCGCCTGATTTGTGACCGGGAAGCCGAAATTGAAAAATTTGAACCGCAGGAATACTGGTCGGTTGAAGGAGAGTTTAAAACCTCCAAAGGTGCCTTAACCGCCAAACTCCACACCCTTAACGGCAAACGGGTCGAAAAGTTCACCCTCACCAATGAAAAAGACACCAACACCGCAGTCGATGCCATCAAAGCGCAGGACTACAGCGTTAAAAGTGTGGAGCGCAAAAAATCCCAGCGCCGTCCGGCACCGCCATTTATCACCTCCACCCTGCAGCAGGATGCCGCCCGCAAGTTGCGCTTTAGTGCCCGCAAAACCATGACCGCGGCGCAAAAGCTGTATGAGGCCGGACACATTACCTATATGCGTACCGATTCGGTGAATTTATCCGGCGAGGCCTTAAACACCATCCGCACCACCATTGGTGAACAATTTGGAGACAAATACCTGCCGGAGAAGGCTCGTTTTTACAGCTCCAAATCCAAAAACGCGCAAGAAGCGCACGAGGCCATTCGCCCCACCAACGCCGGTTTTATGCCCAAAATGGCGCACGGCAAACTGGCCCCGGAAGAAGCCAAACTGTATGAACTTATCTGGAAGCGCGCCGTCGCCTGCCAAATGAGCAACGCCGAGCTGGACCAGACCGCCATCACCCTGGAAAGCGGCGACAACCAGCATGCCTTCCGCGCCACCGGCTCTATTCTGACCTTTGACGGCTTTTTGAAGCTGTACCGTGAAAGTGTCAGTGATGACGGCGATGATGATGAAAAAGATTCTCTGCTGCCGGAGGTCAAAGAAGGCGAAAGCGCCGATGTGAAGAAAATCAAGCCCGAACAGCACTTTACCGAGCCGCCACCACGCTACAGCGAGGCCAGCCTGGTCAAAGCGCTGGAGGAACACGGCATTGGTCGGCCATCGACCTATGCGGCGATTATTTCGACCATCCAGAACCGCGGCTATGTGCGGCAGGAAAAACGCCGCTTTGTGCCGGAAGATGTGGGGCGCATCGTCAATAAATTCCTGACCGAACACTTTGCCAAATATGTGGAGCTGGGCTTCACCGCGGAAATGGAAGAAGCCTTGGATGAGGTTTCCCGCGGGGAACGCGACTGGCAGCCGGTGCTCAAAGACTTCTGGTCGCCGTTTAAAGCGCAGGTGGAAGACAAATTGACCTCGGTCAAGAAAAGTGACGTCACCAGCGAGAAAACCGGCGAAACCTGCCCGGAGTGTAAAACCGGCGAGATGATTATCCGCTTAGGCAAATTCGGCCGTTTTAAAGGGTGCAGCAACTACCCGGAGTGCAAACACATTGAAAATCTGGACGGCAGCGCGCCAAAAGAAAAAGAACCGCCCAAACCCACCGGCGTGGACTGCCCTAAATGCGAAGGCGGCCACATTGTGGAGCGTAAATCCCGCCGCGGGAAAATCTTTTACGGCTGCAACCAGTTTCCCAAATGCAAATACGCGTTGTGGAACAAACCGGTGCTGGAGCCCTGCCCCAACTGCGGCAATGACTTTATCACCGTTAAAGAACTGAAAAAGGGCACCGTCAAACAATGCCCGGAGTGCAACTGGCAAGACCCGCCAGCGGCTCCGGCTAAGAGCAAGACGGCTTCTAAAAGCAAAACAAAAGCGAAAAGTAAAAAAGCCTAATGGCACCAAAACACCCAAAAAACGACAAAAAGCGCAAACCTTCACCCAAAAAATCGCCCCAGAAGGGGCCAAAGAAGGCGCCGAAAAAGGCCGTTAAGCGCACCATTAAAAACAAAAACAAGCCCAATAAAAAACAGGCGCTGACCACTACCCTGCCCACCGTGCAGGATTTGCTGGACTATATTAACCAGGTGGGCGGCACCGCCACCCGGCGCGACATGGCGAACCATTTTAAAATCAAAGGCGATGACCGCCGGGTGCTGCGCCAGCTTTTAACCAGCATGAAACAAGAAGGCCTGGTCATCCCTGGCCCGGGCAAATCGTACCAGTTGAAAGACCACGCCGAAGGCGCCCTGTATGAAATCCGTGCCGTCGGCACCACCGAAGACGGCGAATTGTTCGGCGAAATGGTGGAACCGCACCTGGCGGGTATGTTTCCGCTGATTATCATCAAAGACAGCGGCGCCATAAAAGAAGGCGACACCTTCAGCGCGGAGGTGACCGAAAGTGACGCCGAGCCCGGCACGTGGTTTGCCAAGGTCATCCACAAGCATGAAGAAGAAGACCGCCCCACCCTGTGCGGGCGCATTATCACCGGTAAAACCACCCGTTTTGTGCCGCTCTCGCGTGAATTTTCGCACCTGGAATTTATAATTGAAGACGACAAAGGCTTAAAAGACGGCCAGATTGTGCTGGCATCCCCCGGCCCCAAACCCAAACGTGGGCCCCACCCAGCCAAGGTTACGGAGATTCTGGGTGACAGTATGAACGGCTATGAAAGCCTGATTGCACTGCACAACCATGA
>MDTD01194971.1_pt1 | contig 15163 bp, 8 predicted proteins | sample 811221 | NCBI WGS metagenome assembly MDTD01 (sample SAMN05326646, study PRJNA326480) | marine metagenome | isolation source: seawater | place: Pacific Ocean: South West | collected 2011
CAGGCAAGGTTGTTCGCGGCCTGAGAAAGACTCGGGACCCGACCAATGGCGGAGCGGTAGTTTTTTATCGCTTCTGGCAGCCGTCCCAAGCGAACTTCATTATTTGCGAGATGATAGAGTACCATGCCGTTATGCGGAGTTCCCTTGGCAACCCTGCTGTAGACGTCATGAGATTTTTGAAATTCTCCGATTCGGAAGCGCATAAGCCCGAGGTCCATGAGAAGCGCAAGATCATCCGGGTTGATACGCGCGGCCATGGTCATTTCCTTTTCAGCATTAAGCAAATCGCCAGTCAGAAAGTGCTGCCGTCCAAGTTCAAGCCGAATCCGAACATCGTCCGGAATGAGATCACGAGCCCGACTCAGCTGACTGATGGCAAGGCTGCGCCGGGTTTTCTCAAGTCCATTGAGGAGCCCAGCCACGTAATAGATGTCTCCAAGGTTCCGTTTGCCGTTGGAGTCAAGAGTCTCGGATTCGAGCAGGGAAGCGCAGTGTCTCAGGTAGGATGCCCCAAGGGAGACCTCGTCATGATCAGCCATGAGTGACGCAACCCGGTTTGGGCGTGCTGGAACCGGGTTGCTCACCCAGATCCCGTCAAAGGGCACGGAGGCATTCCTTCTGACTTCGGGAGAGAGATCGGCATTGCCAAGAGGAAGATCGCGGAGAATCTGGGCGATGGCAACCGGGCCGCGGTAGAATGCAATCAGTTCGCCGGAGGGAGAAGCGAGGAAAGTGCTTGGAACGGGGAGAGGGGTTCGACGATCCAGAAGTGAACGTTGCAGGAAATCCAAGGCCTTCAGGCTTTCTTCCGAAATCGTGATATCAGGGAAGGGAGAGCCAGATTTTTCGAGAGCCAAGCGAGCGTTTGTGGGAGAGGACCCTCCGTCGAGATGATCCGTATTGAAGGTGACCACCTCAAGACCGGCGGCTTTCAGTTTGCCAGCTTGCGAAGACCAATCCGTGAGTTCGGTGATGCACGTGTCGCAGATGCTCGACCAGATATTGATCAGCAATGGGGTATTCCCGGTGGGCAGATAGGGTTTGGACTGACCGTCATTGCCGATCACTTTCAGTTGCGGCATGAAAAGACCGGGTGGCGCGATGGTTCTGCTTATTGCAGATGGCGGCCGGGTTGTTTGTCTGCCTGCTGCCAGAGTTTTTCGATTTTCAGGGAGGGGCACAGGGGCTGCCTTTCCGCTTCCCTGTCTGACGAGGTAAAACCTGTTCGCCTGCAGGCCGGTTATTTTCTCCGTTCCTCCGGCGGGCCACTGGATTATGAGACTCGCGATTGCGGTTTTCTTCCCCATGCCGAAGTGAATCCAGTTGCTTGATTGGGAGAGAAATCCTTCCCCGCAGCGAAGAGTGCGTATCCGTGATGCTTTCTCTGCTCCTTCAAGAACCAATTGAAGCCTGGCGCCGATGGCGTCGCGGTTCGAGGAGGTGCCGTTACCTTCCAGTTTGAAGGCGACGAAGTTCTGCCGGGCAGAAGAGTTATTTTTGAGAAAGCGGACCCGAGGAGCAGTTCGATTGGTGATCCAGATATCGAGATCCCCGTCGAAGTCCCAATCTGCGGTAGCAAGGCCCCTGCCGTCGTCCGAAAAACCGAAGCCAGTCAGGGCAGAGACGTCGGAAAAATTTGCTCTTCGGCCAGCGGTATTGAGAAAGGCACAGTGGCGTTCACCGCCGCTGAAACTGCGGTCTTCATGGAGAAGTCGGCTAAGTGCCCTCCATCCCTGCTTATAGGAAGAAATGGCACTTTCGGAGAAATCATCAACCGGAGATTGGGACACGACCTGTCGCCAGTAGACACTTCACAAGTCTCCGGTGTCATCTGCGGAGATGAAGCCATTAGCGACGAGAATGTCGTCCCAGCCGTCATTGTTGAAATCAACAAACTTTGATCCCCACGCCCAACGACCCATATTAACACCCGCTTGGACGCCAACATCGTTGAAGGGGTGTCCTGCCACCCCCTCAAAAAGCGAGTTTCCAATGGCGAGATGTTGAAACTGTTCACGAATCTCTCCGGGGAGACCCGGCTTGAATTGCTTCTGGTAGGTGATGCGATTGCCGGCGCTGGAAAACATATTGCTGGTGTAAACGTCCATCCGGCCGTCGAGATTGAAGTCAGACCAGCTCACTGACATTCCGGATGACGTATCCTCAAGGCGCATCTCTGCGGCTATTTCCGTGAAGCTCCCACGGTCGTTGCGGTAAAGGCAGTTCCTGCCGTAGTCGTTGGCAACGTAAAGATCCTGATCCCCATCATTGTCGTAGTCCTCCCAGGAAGCGGCAAAAGAGAATCGGCGGTTGTTTACGTCCATTCCTGTTGCTGTGGTAACGTCCTTGAATTCAAGGTTGCCCTGATTGTGCCATAGCATGTTAGGGCCTCCATTATTGGCATCATGAAAGGGCATGGGTTCTCCCATTGCGCCACCCCTGAGCACCGATTTTGACGGGTTGTAGCCACAGACATAGAAATCGACCAGCCCATCGCTGTCGTAATCGGCAGCTGCGAGGGAGAAAGACTGCGCTTTGGTAGAGGAGCCGAAGATAAGGCTGAAGTTACCTTTGCCATTATTCGCCATGACCATGATTCGGAAGTCCTGTGAGACGATGAGGTCACGATCACCATCGTTGTCCAGATCGACGAGAAGGGCAGCAGCGCAGTAATCAAGCCATCCTGTGCCGCTTGCATCGGTGACGTCCTGAAGGGTGCCATCTGATTTTTGAAGGAGCATCCGGTTTGGCAATCCTCCTTGCTGACAGACGTAGAGGTCATCCAGTCCATCTCCGTTGATGTCTCCGATAGCGAGGCCGTGATTGGCCACCGGGTCCAGGCCGAGCTCTCTGGGTAAACGACTCCTCCAGTGATCGCTGGAATGAAGAAACTGATTCTGATAGGTTGCTTCGTCTCCGAGGATGCTGCGAGTTGCGTCCTCGAAAAGTGGTGATGCACTCCGGGATTGAGTAATTTCCTCGTAGCCGGTGAGCTCAATGGCCGTCAAGAGGGGAGGCTGTTTATCAGTCACCTGCCAGTCGCAGAACCACGTGGCGTTAATTTGTGTTCTGGAGTCTTCATCCACTTGGAGAATATCTACCAGAACCAGGCATCGTGCTGTGTTGCCCTCTCCCGGGAATACCCTGAAGATTTTCATGTGCGGTTCGGTCGACCCCATGGTCGAACGTAATGCATTCAAGCGACTTGTGAGCTCCTTGGCTCCTGAGATCCTTGTCCCAACTTCGAGGTCGGCCTTCCGAATGGAAAACCGGTCGTCATCGAAGGATACAGGCACATTTTCAGGACGAAGTTTCGTGGAAGAAACGGCTGTGACGGTAAGGCCTTTCAACTGAAAATCCTGAATGGGCCCGGGGGCTGCGAGGAGCTCCTCCAGTTTATGTAACTGGTCCTTAGCGGCTGCACTGAAGGTTTCTGAAGCCCAGCCGTCTTTAGAGGGGTCCATCCGTTCGTAGGCGTCCTGCAGGGGACCAATGAATTTCTTCTGTCGCAATCCGGGGGCTATTTCCATGGACCCTGTCTTTACTGAGAGTTCGGGTGTTGGGATTGGTTTGGGGATTGGAGTGGAAGGAGACAGCGAAGTAGCCTCATTTGGCTCGTCTGAGGATCCTTTCGGGGGCAGGTGTCCGCTGCCACGATCGTCTTCGCTGCAGGAAGACAGAAAGATTGTCAGACCGCACAAAGCTACTCCGATGCTACGCGAGTAAATGGTGATGATCGCGTATTTCATCATTTCAGCTGAGGATCGTGTCAAACAGAGAGTGGTCCGCAGTCGAAGGACTGTCAGATTCATTGGTCTAGACCCGAAAACCACATTCCAGAAGCTAAAAGTGTCATGCGGGAGTCTCCTTTTAACGGCGCTTATTGGTTTGCTTTGACGGCAGGGTCATCAACCGTTCTATTTCCTGTCCCTGATATCTCATGCGTTTCGTTTCTTATCTCTTCTGCCTCGCTGGTCTCTCGTGTGTAACCCAGAGTGTTTGTGCACAGGCGGAAGAAACCTCGCTGATCATCAACGAAGTGCACTATGACGAGGCAGAAAAGACAGAGTTCGCCGAGTTTATTGAAATATATAATCCCACTGAGGTTGCGATAAATCTTGAGGGATGGGAAATTTCGGGTGGTGTAGAATTTCACTTCCCGACAGGCAGCCGTATTGAAAGCGGAGCTTACATTATTGTGGCTCAGGATCCAGGGACGATCGCGAGAAAATTTCGGCGTAATGAAGCGCTTGGTCCCTGGAGCGGAAGACTTCGTAATAGCGGTGAGACGCTGCGCCTGCGTGAACCCGACGGCACTGTAGTAAGTAGAGTAGATTATCAGTTAGGCTTTCCTTGGCCTACCGTCGGAGATCCAGTTAACGGAGTGAGTCCCTCAATTCAGTTGATTCATCCGGCATTGCAGACAGATCTGGGAGGAAGTTGGAGATCTGGTCGCCCGACTCCCGGCGCTCGTAATGGAGTATACGCTGAGGAGGCTCCACCTCAAGTCCGTCAGGTGTCCCACGTTCCGGCTGAGCCTCGGGCCAGCGATCCCGTTGTCGTCACTGCACATGTCACGGATCCTGACGGGGTGGCCTCCATGATTCTGTCCTATCAGGTGGTGAGGCCGGGTGCTTACTTCAGCCGATTCCTGAAATATGATCAAAACGGCGGGTCCAATCTGGACCCGGCTTTTGAGCGAGGGTGGGTGGATCTTGAAATGAGAGATGATGGACAGGCCGGTGACGAGCGGGCCAATGATGCGATTTATTCCGTAGTCATTCCATCCAACGTCAATCGCAACCGCTATCTTGTGCGATACCGGATCACTGCCGAGGACGGCAATGGAAATGCTGTTCTTCTGCCTTACGAGGATGATCCACAGATTAATTTCGCCTACTTCGTCTATAATGGGACACCTAATTGGCAGGGGGCGATTCGTGAAGGGGATGCTCCGGTCACATTTTCGGGAGAGTTGATGTCGAGTATTCCGACGTACTTCCTGCTGAGCAAATCAAGCTGGGTGGAGGACTCACAGTTTGGCGGTTATGGAGGGTCGGAGTATCTCTGGCCGGGCACCTTGATTTACGACGGTAAGGTCTATGATCATATTCGCTACCGGCCCCGGGGAGGAGTGCACCGGTTCCAATACGGAAAGAATTTCTGGAAGTTTGATTTTAACCGGGGGCACCGCTTTCAGGCGAGGGATGAGTATGGTCGCAAATACAAGACGGAGTGGAGCAAGATGAACTTCTCCTCAATCGTTCAGCAGGTCAATTTTCAGCATCGGGGTGAGCAGGGTCTTTTCGAGGGAGTAGGATTCCGTCTTTTCGAGCTCTGTGGAGTAGAGGCCAGTAAGACGCACCACGCGCAGTTTTATGTCATCGACCAATCGAGGCCGGCGCGTTCTCAGTATGGGAGTGACTACTATGGACTCTATCTGGTTATCGAGCAGATGGATGGTCAGTTTCTTGAAGAGCATGACCTTCCTGATGGTAATCTTTACAAAATCGAGGGGCATTCGGGGGATTCCAATAATCAGGGTCCTTCTCAGGTGACTAACCGTTCCGATGTTTCCTCCTTTATCAGTAGTTATCGTGGGCGCAGTCCCAGTGAGCAGTGGTGGCGTTCCAATCTCAATATTGAAAAGTATCTCAGTTATCGCACGGTGGTGGAATCCATTCATCACTACGATATCGCCTACGGCAAAAACTACTACTACTACCACAACCCTGAATCGGGAAAGTTCGAGGTGCTCCCATGGGATCTTGATCTGACCTTTGCCAACAACATGTATGGCAATGGCAATCATGATTTTAAATCGAAGGTTGCGGAGAACTCGGCGTTCAATACGGATTACCAGAACCGGGTTCGTGAGGTTCTTGATCTGTTGTTCAACCGCGATGAGGGTGACAAGCTCGTGGATGAAACAATCAGATTCGTCTACAGTCCCGGGCAGCCGTCCCTTGTGGATGCCGACCGCCGCATGTGGGATAATAATCCCCGCCTCAATCATAGAGACCGCTATTACGATATCTCGCCCACGAGGGATTTTGAGGGAATGGTAGGTATCGTGAAGGATTGGATCACTTCACGAGGACGGTGGATGACGCAGACGCTTCTCAGGGACGAAAGCCGCGTTCCTGAGACCCCTTCGCTCACCTATGCGGGGCCACAGGGTTATCCCTCTGACGGACTGATTTTCAACAGTAGTAATTTCATCAGTCCCAGTCGTTCCCGTTTTGCCGGGATGGAGTGGAGGCTGGCTGAGGTCCACAATCCACTGGTGGAAAACTACAATCCAGATGAGCCGAATATTTATGAGATAACGGGTAGTTTCGAGTCCGGTGAGTTGAACGCCTTTACTCGCTCCTACCAGTTTCCTCCGCTGGCGGTAGAGGTGGGTCGAAGCTATCGGGTGAGAGTAAGGATGAAGGATGCAGCGGGGCGGTGGAGCCATTGGTCAGAGCCGGCGGAGTTTCTTGTTACTGCTCCAGATCTTTCAAGCTACCGTGATCTGCGAATATCAGAGTTCATGTATCATCCGCCTGAGCCGGTCGGAGAGGAGCGTTCAGTCTCCACAAACAGAGATGACTTTGAGTTCATTGAATTGAAGAATACCGGGGATACGGCCATCGACTTGCGGAACATACGTTTTACCAAGGGAATTGATTTCGACTTTGGTGGGAGTGCAATTGAAACTATTGAGCCAGGCGGCTACGTCTTGGTGGTAAAAGATCAAACCGCTTTTGAGGCTCGGTATGGACCTCTCCATCCAGTAGCAGGTGAATACACCAATGATAACCTGCGGAATAGTGGTGAGAGGTTGAAGCTTTCCTTTGGCGCGGGAAGTGCAATCCATGATATCAACCCCTACTCAGACACACGGCCGTGGCCTCCTGCTGCGGATGGAGACTTCAGTCTGGTTTTGCGGAGAGTAAATGAAGCGCTGCCTCCTGATCACAATGATCCAGAAAGTTGGAGGATCAGCCGATATTCGGCTGGCAGTCCAGGTAGTGATGACAATATCGATTATGACTCCTGGAGGGAGCAATATGATATCACCGATGACCTTGGGGATGATGACGGTGACGGGATCGTGTCGTTGCTCGAGTTTTTCCTTGGGGGAGATCCGAATGTCGGCTCGCAGCACCTTCTGCCTGTTGCACAAGCCCATCCTGTCGAGACTGGAGGAGGAAATCAGAATTTCCTGACTTTGACTTTTGCCCGGGAGATCGCTGCCGATCAGATAAACTATGCTGTGGAGTTTTCCTCTGACCTGATCACCTGGGTCGAGGGTGCATCCCTCCTTCGCCAGGATCCAACTGGTAATGATGATGGTCTTCTTATCGAGACCTGGAGATCGGATACTCCTGCCACTGAAGCGGTGCGACTTTTCGCTCGCCTGCGGGTCTGGCGTTAAACCGCCCGGAAGGGTTCAGATAGTGATATTCCCGCTTTGGGAATAGGGAGATTCCTGTCCTAGAAGGTTCCGAAGTTGCGAAACTTCATTCCCGAGACCCTCGGAAACAAATATTGCGTCAGCCTTATGAATTAAGAGATTGGCCCCCATCTCGACGAACTGCATCTGCTTTTGAGGGGGTAGCCAATGATGGATCCCTGCCCCGATTCCTGCCGCGCGGGCTTTGCCAAGGATTAAGGCGCAGGCCTCCAGAAAACGTGGGTGATCGTATTGCTCTGGAACACCGAGGCTTGTGGAGAGGTCGTGGGGACCTATGAGAACGCAGTCGAGTCCCTTCTCTGCAAGAATCATATCGAGGTTCTCCATCGCAGGGACACTCTCAATGTTAGTAAGGAGAATATGGCCGTCGTTGTGGTTTTCGATATATGTCCGTAGTTCAGGGTCGAGGTCTTCTCCATTGAGTGCCTCGCGCAGGCGCCTTCCCTTGAGGGGGCGCATTTTGCTGGCACCTACCATGGAGCGGACAACTTCAGGTTGCTCCACGTAGGGAATAATGACACCTGCGGCACCATCGTCGAGAACAACGGTTGCATCATCCGGATCCTGAGTCGGGATTCGAACGAGTGGAGGAAGGCCCATTGAGGTGTAAGTGCGGCACATCCATGAAACTGTTTCTCGATTGAGAGCGATGTGCTCGGTATCGATAAAAACAAAATCAAGTCCGCAGTCCGCAATCAAGCCGGGCCACTTGGTCGATGGCGAGACAACACATGTGCCGAGGACAATACGTTCTCCTTCATACAGAATTTTTCGTAGTTCACTAGGATTCATCTTATGGGTTCTACTGCGTTTCCGGAGCGGGCGCTTTCGAGAGCCGCATGTACAGTTGCCGCGATATCCCGGGCTCCAGCAGCATTCAGAATTGGCTCGCAGTCAAGGTCCATGGCTTTGGCAAAGTTCTGCATGAGCAGGTAATTGTTTTCGTCTGCAATACGTTGGTGTTTAAACTCGGCAGGGGGTTGATCCCGGGCATATAACGCGACTTCGGGGCGTGCCTCACTGATAACAAGAGACCCCTTGCTGCCGAGGAGGTGCAGCTTGATTTCTCCAATATCGGGATGGGACGCCGCGCCGATTCGACCAAGTGAAAGTGATCCAACGCAGCCACTGTCCATCTCGAGAGAAACCGTTGCGAGGTCGTCGACATCATTATCAACATTAGCCTGGTGGAAATGGGAAGAGGTTCGGGCAAAAACCCGCTTCACGGTGGAGTTTGCCAGCATTCGGATATACGCGAGAGGATAGATGCCTTCAATCTGTAGTTCTCCGAGAGGCATTGTGCCCACGCCTCCGTCCGAACCATCGGCATGAGCCTCCAGTTGACGTTCCATCCAGTTGATGGGCGGTGCATCCGGAGGCTGTGATCCCTTGGGAGGACCTGCATCCTTGGAAAAATAGAAGTCGCAATGAATGGCCCGTAGTTCGCCAATCGCACCACTGTTCAGGTTGTGGTGCGCCTCCACCAGCGCAGGAAGAAAATTCCTATTCCATACGAGGCACTTGACGCGGTGTTCTGAAACTGCGGCAACGAGTTCATCACAGTCTTTCAGGCTGGGGGAGAGGGGTTTGTCTACTACGATATGCTTTCCTGCTCGCGCAGCCCGGATGGCAAGGTCGCAGTGGCGTTCGGCCTCAGGGCTGACAACCACAAGGTCGCAATCTTCAAGAGCCGCTTCCACATCACGGTGGTAGGGGATACTATGTGTATCTGCAAAAATCTGGTTGCGCTCATGAGTCCACTGCGGGCGATCGGAGTCATCGGCAACGGCCACAAGTCGGAAGCGGGGATGAGCCGCCACCGCGTTGGGCAGGTAGTCGTGCTTGACAACACTCAGGACCAAGGCGCGGTAAATGCGATCAGGCATCAGTTTTTCCGGTCACAGTTCTGAGGGCATTGAGGGTGTCCTCCGGGCTTACATTCCATGGGCGGTTCTCTTTGATGCCGTTCACGAATTCTTCAAGCATGTTGCGGAGGGTCACTACCTCGTTGGCGGGTGGAATAAGAGCGTGCATGCCCTTCTCGTTGAGGAGGAGATGGCCGTTCGCATGGTCATCAGCGTAACCCGCACCATGAGATCCGATTAGATGCATGGAGTAGTAATCATTGCTTCCGTTACGGTTGGTTGCGATGTCGATGAGGCTCATCCCGGAATCTGGATAGCCGAGATGTAATTGCAGATAGTCCGGACCCGAATAGGTGTAGCATGACGTCGGGTGCCCGGAGAAAAACCAATGGGAAAGATCAACCTGATGAAAAGCCAGAGAAGAAGGACAATCTTCTGCGGCCAGCCAGTGATGAATCCGAAGGAGGCCGGGTTCCCCGAGCAGCCCCCGCAACCGACTCTCCTGCAGCGGAACGATATTTGGAGCGTAGCGCCATGGGTGTGCCGGCATCGTGGATGACTCCTGTAGCTCGCGCAGCTGATCGCAGCTCACTTTGTGCGGGTGATCAAGGAGACAGGGAAGAGTCCGGTCAGGGATTTTGTCAGTCACAAGCGCATCGGCGTTTGTTTCAACAGCCCTGACCCCGTTCATACGGGCTAACGCCTCGAGATAGAGTGCCCGTCGCGAGGGGTTGAGGTTAACTTGAATCTTGAGCATGGCCTTGGGAGCTCAGGCAGCAGGTCGAGGGTGCGGTTGATTTGACCTAATAGAAATCCCTCCGTCCAGATCGCAAGGATACAATCGAGGGTCGACCGGAAGGGCAGGTTCCGCTAAGGGCATGGTCATGGCGGATTCTCTCTTCAAAGTGGGCGTGCTGGGAGCGACTGGGTTTATAGGGTCTCCTTACAGGGAAGAGATCAGGGAGTGCAAGGAAGCTGAGATCGTGGCTGTCTGTGCCCGGCGGCAGGACCTGTTGGACAGAGCGGCAGGTGAGGATCAAGCTCGGCTTTCGACTCGGAACTGGAGAGAGGTGGTGGAGCATCCAGACGTAAATTTTGTTATCGTCGGGACACCAGATGCTCTGCATCACGAAGCGGTCGTAGCCTGCGCGGCGCAGGGGAAGCATCTCCTATGTGAAAAGCCGGTGGGGATGAACGCGGCTGAAGCGGAGGAGATGTGGGGGCTTTACCGTGAGGCCCAACCCGCGCTCGCTCACTTTGTGCCGTTCTGGACACGGATGGTAGGTGTTTTTGAGATCGCAAGGGATGTTGTGGGGTCCGGGGAGTTAGGGGAAATCGTTTCAACGATATTTCGTTGGCAGAATCCCCGGCCTGCCGGTATGCCGCTTACGTGGAGAGATGATCCAGGGCTGTCATCGGCCGGGACAATCGCCGACGTAGGATCCCATGCCTATGATGTCGTACGCTGGATAATTGGAACGGAAGCGGCCAGTGTGCTTGCCCATGGTGAGACTCTGACGCCCTCAAAGGTCGATCTTGGAGCAATCAATCTGGAGGAGGCGCTGGAGTGGAGAGCAGGAGAGACATCTGAGGAAGTTCATACCCGGCAAGGTGGGACTGTTGATTATGCTAGCCTCTCTTGCCGGTATGCCAATGGAGCAGTGGGGAGTTATCTTCTCTCTCATGCTACTTTCCTCCGGAAGCACCTCGCGCCGGAACTTGAATTGCATGGCACGTCAGCCTCTCTCAGCGTGGACCGTTGGTCCGGAGAGGTGGTTTTGGTTTCTCCTGATCAGAAAAAGAGCATCCTTGAGAAGGTGCCGGATGAGGGATTTGGGAATCGGTTTGGTAAATGGGTGTTCCCTTCGCTGGCGCCAATCGTTCGGGGAGAGGCACAATCAGGAAGTCATCCTGACCTCGAGGACGGGTGGATAGCGCAGAAGTTTACCGATGCGGCGGCGAAGTCGGTGAAGAGTGGCAGCTGGGAGAAAGTTTGAAGGGCTGTTTTGTGTTGAGGGCCTGCTGCCTCAGGCCCGGATGTCTGAGTAAAGCAGGTGGCGTGGCAGGAATTCGGTCGTTTAGGCTTTATCTGCAGCGAAGGAACGCGAGGATCCGGACCTCCGCTGCACTTCATTCCGATGAGAAATAATCGCTGGTCCTCTGGTTACCTCTTCCTCCTGATTTATACCGCTCAGATTCTCTCCTCATATTCGGAGGAAAACTGGTCTCAGTTCAGGGGGCCGCACGGCATGGGGCATTCCCTTGCCGAGGATACCCCTTTGAAGTGGTCTCCTGAGTCAGTGGCGTGGAAGGTTCCATTAAAGGGAAAGGGGCAGTCCTCGCCAGTCAGCTGGGGCAACAAGATCTTTCTGACGGGAGGTTCCGATAATGGTCATGAACGCTATCTCTACTGCTTGGACGGTCGGAATGGAAAACAGCTCTGGAGCAGGACCATCGCATGCTCCTCTCCTGAGAGGCCCCATCGAATGAATAGTTACGCGACTCCGACCTGTGCTACTGACGGAGAACGGGTAGTCGCTTTTTTTGGTCCAGCGGGCCTCCATTGTTACACCCTCGATGGCGAAAAGATCTGGTCGAGGAAGCTTGGTGATTTCCCGGGTCCGTGGGGGGTTGCAGCTTCGCCGGTTATCGTTGATAACATGGTGGTTCAGAATTGTGATGCGGAAGGGGCATCCTCTCTGGTAGCACTCGATTTGAGTAGCGGCGAAGTATTATGGGAAACTGCTCGTAAAGACAAACCGCGTGGAGGCTGGAGTACGCCTGTGTTGATCGAGATAGGTGCAAAGAGAGAGCTTGTGCTTAACGGAGAGTTTGGAGTCAGGGCTTATGATCCCGCAATGGGGAGGGAGTTATGGTTCTGCGAGGGCTTTAATGGCAGGGGTTCACCCATTCCTGCTTTTTCAAACGGTCTTCTTTACGTCGTCAACGGTAAGCCAGGAGATACCTATGCGGTGAAGCCTGGTGGGTCCGGGAATGTGACGAAGTCGCGCATGGCGTGGCACGCGCCCCGTCGGGGGGGGCGAGATCTGCCTTCTCCTGCAGTTGTGGGAGATTTTCTTGTGGTCGTTTCGATGTCGGGATTAGCGACTTGCTACGATACAGGCAGCGGGGAAATTCACTGGCAGCAGAATCTTGGGCTAAAAGGGGAGTATGCTCCTGCCCCCATCGTTGCTGCCGGGCATATCCTGATCCAGTCAGTCTATGGAGGAAAAACGGTGGTTCTCAAGCCTGGCAAGCGCTTCGACGTAGTTGGAATCAACGACCTCGGGGCAGAGGTTGATGAAATCTTCCGTGCCTGCCTTGCGCCGATTCAAGGAAAGGTTTACGCCCGGTCGCTTTCAATGCTGTATTGCATTGAACGGTGAGACTTATGATCTCTCACAGGCGGGATCAAGGGCTCCAAGCCCGGTGGCTGGTAATGCTGATCTGCTGCACCCCGTTGTTCCACTATGTCTTCACTCTGCTTTTCTACGTTGCCGTCAGCATCTCGCTTGGAGAGTGGGCTAATACAATCGGGGCCCACGATCCCAAGTCGTTTCTGGGAGGCATTCCCCACGCGATCAGTATGATTCTGATGGTGTTAAGTTTCGCGATGGGTCCGTTGGTGATCTACTTGGGATTCAAAAGGCGAAGAATGGGGTCGTGCCTCTCTGTCTATGTTCTGGCTCTTGCCTCAGATCTGCTTCTTTTCAGGATTGTGACTCCACAGCTTGGTATGTGGATTCTCGACTGACCTACATCAGGATATCAGGAAGGTATCAGAAGAGAATTCATCGCTATTTGCAGACTTGAAGATAGGCTGCAAGATCGACGAGATCCTGGTCGCTGAGGATTCCGTCGAGGCCAGCAGGCATGAGGGAAACTGGGGAGCGAAGAAGGGTCTTTAGCTCGTCACGAGGAATCCGGATGATTTGGTGGTTGATCTGCCGGAGGTAGATGGCGTCGGTAGTCTCACGATGAATAAGTCCCGTATGAGTTTCGCCTTTGGAATCTGTCAGGAGGTAGGATTCGAATCCATTGACGACAGTCGCACTGGGAAATAGGATAGCCTCGAAAAGGTCTTTAGCGCTCCGGATGGCTCCGATTTTACTCAGGTTTGGGCCGAGAGTGCCCCCCTCGCTCTCAACGCGGTGACAAAGAGAGCAGGTCGAGCGGCTGGTATGAAACAGGACGCGACCGCGTGAGGCATTACCCTCTTGTGCCATAGCAAGAAGCTGGGACAGGCGTTGCTCGCGCTCTTCGGATTTCTGGGTCCCGTCATGAATCAGGGACTGAAAGATACGGTAAGCCTCGGAAGAATCCTTGGTGAATTTTTTGGCAAGGAAAGCGAGATCGGCCTCTCTCAGACTCCTGCGACCAGGGCTTTTTCTAAGCGCTTTCGACAGGGTTGAGCCAATGCTCTCAATTTCTTCCCGGGGCCATGCGGCGGAATTGAGTCTCTGGAAGGGTTCGAGCAGGAGGCTAAGGTGAAAAGGTGTGGCGCTTGCGATCAGACGAGCCAGCGCCTCGCCCTGATGTTGGTTCTCCCTGGTCAGTTCAACATGGCTTAAAGCTCGAGCTGCCTGCCGCTTTACTTCCGGATTGCTGGAAGATTGGCCGATGAACGCTTCCGACACTGCGAAAAGCGTGTTTGAAAGTTTTTTAGAATGTCCTGCGATACCCTCCAGAGAGGTAACACGGATGAGGGGATCTGCTTCAGGGTCGGTTGCTATCGATTTCAGCTCGTCGAGGAACCGGGAAGACGAGCTTGAATTGACGATGATTCGGATGGCTTCCGCACGGAGTTTGCGGGAGGGGTTCTTCAGTAGTGAGCCAACTGCGGAGGACGTAATGGCGGGGAGCTGTTCAAGGTAGCTCAGACACGAAAGAAGGAGATCCTTGGAAGATTCGGTAGCCGATGGATCGGTAAGAAGGCGAGCGAGTATCCGGTGGAACTCCTCATCAGCAGAAAACCCTATCATGATTTCCTCCGTCAACTGTGATGAGGAGGGGTCCTGTTTCTCAGCGGAGATAATTTCGCGGAATAGATCAAAGACAGGTTCCTTCCAATCTCTCCGAGCTGCTACGATCCTTCTGGCCTCGTTGCGGAGCAGAGGAACAGCGGAATGCAGAAAGGGAACTACGTCTTCAAGCCTGAGTGACGTTGCATTGATCTGCTCCATGACGCGCAGTGCGGTGGCCTGATAGAGAGGAGTTGGATTCTTGAGCCACGGGAGGCATCCACTGGTGTCGCCAATCTCGATCAGGGCCAGGCGGACAGCATGTTGAAATGCGGGTTGAGAATCGGCCTGCAGGGAAAGAAAAAGTGGGGGAATGGTTGTGGGGTTGCCGATCCGTCCCAAGGCGGTCGCAGCAAGGCGACGAAGGAGTGGGTCCTCGTCTTTCAGTGCCATGGCGAGTTCTGGACTGGCTTCGTCAATACGAAGTTCACCGAGAGAACGGGCCGCGGCCCGGCGCACTTCTGGTGCAGCGTCCTTTAAAGAAGAACGAAGCTCCTTTCCGACGTCTGGGTGCTTGATTTGCGCCATGGCGAAGACAGCTCTTCGACGAACGGAGGCCTCCTTGGTGACAGATGAAAGACGAAGCTGGGCGAGGGCCTCGAAGGACTTTGGGCCCATGGCGATCAGCTTCGATCGGGCCCGGTCGCGCACCGCGGGACGGGGATCTCCCAGTAATTGCGCGAGAGGGCCGGGTTTTTGTTGAGTCCAAGGAATCATCTTGCCCCGTGGATCAGGGGGAGAGGTCGAGCCAGTCCTGCGGATCCTATAAATAGCTCCGAGAATTTCAGGTTTGGCGGCCTTTGAATGGGGACACC
>MDTD01033541.1_pt1 | contig 15157 bp, 15 predicted proteins | sample 811221 | NCBI WGS metagenome assembly MDTD01 (sample SAMN05326646, study PRJNA326480) | marine metagenome | isolation source: seawater | place: Pacific Ocean: South West | collected 2011
AGAACATTGAAAGAGGCTGAAAATCTTTTAAAAAATGAATTAGCAAAAATTTATTCAACTTTAATTAATGGTGAATCTCAAATCATGTTAGAGCTTGGAAAGTTGAAATCAATCAATGTCTTTTTTACAGGCCAAATACAAAACCCAGGAGTTAATCTAGTTCACCCATTTTCTGATGTGTTTACCGCAATTGTTCAGGCCGGGGGTGTTAAGAATGATGGCTCCTTGAGAAATGTTCAAATTATTAGAAATGGTGAAACTATTTCCACTGTCGACTTTTATTCTTTTTTTGCAACAGGAAAAAATGATTTTTCAAGCATAAGAATAATCGATGGAGATGTTATTCATATTCCAACTATTTCAAACCGCGTGAAAATAATTGGATCAATACGTTCCCCTGGATTTTATGAGGTATTAGATGGTGAGACTATATTGGAAACAGTAGAATTTGCTGGTGGTTTGAAGGAAGATGCAAGCTCTTCAGCTATTTTAAATAAAATTATACCACTTTCTGATAGAGCATCAGATGATAATGCTAAAGATTCCCAAAGTTTGATGGTTAATGATTTTGCTAATCTTAAACTTAACAATGGGGATAGTCTTACAGTTTTAGCTATCTCAAATGTACTGTCAACTGTAAAGGTTCTTGGTAGAGTTAAAAATCCGGGCAACTTTCCAGCTTCATCAAATTTAAAATCTGTTTTGGACTTAGCTGGAGGTTTTAATGATCCATACTATAGAAATACCATCATTCTAGATAAAATCGTTGTAATAAGAAAAGATAGTAAAAATTTTCTATCTCAAGAATTTATTACTAAATATGATGATAGTAATCAGTTTGAACTTGAAGCAGGTGATTTAGTTTTTGTTTACGAAAATATTAATTTTGAGAGCGAAAATTATTATAATATTTCTGGTGAAGTCAGCCAACCGGGACCGTATCCTTTTAAAGAGTCATTAAGTGTTGGCGATGTAATTAATTTAGCAGGCGGCTATACTTTGTTTGCCGATCCAGAATCTATTACACTTTCAGTTCCAAATTCATCTTCAAAAAATCTCAGAAATGTAGATTTGAATACCAAAATAGTTCCTGGATCTGAAATTAAAATTGGTCGTCAAAGTAATTTCATTTCTGTTCTTGGAAATATTTATAAAGCTGGTGATATATATATTGAAAAATCCGTTTCTGTTTCACGCGCTATTGAATTGGCTGGTGGATTTAAAGAAAATTCTCTAAAAAGAAAAATTTATATTGAAAGAAAAAATGGAAAAATTACTAAAGCCTCAGGTTTATTTTCTAGAAACCTCAAACGTCTTCAAGTTGGTGATACCTTAATCATTCCACGAAATCCAACACCTCAAGATTTCGATATCACCCGTTTTATTGCTGATTTATCATCAACATTAGCAAATATCGCTGCTTTACTGTTAGTTGTAGATAATAATTCATGAAATTAATTCTTCTTCGACATGGAGAGAGCCAATGGAATCTTGAAAATAGATTTACTGGTTGGAAAGATGTTGAACTTACCACTAATGGAATAAAAGAAGCGCGCTATGCAGGAAATGAATTAAAAAAAATGAATTTTGAATTAGATTCTTTTTATACTTCTTTACTCTCACGAGCTACAGAAACAGCTAGGATTGTTTCAGATATAATTGGATATAACTCTGAAGAAATAATTTATGATTGGAGGTTAAATGAAAGACATTATGGCGCACTCCAAGGCTTAAATAAGTCTGAAACCGCTAAAAAGTATGGTGAGGACCAAGTACACATATGGAGAAGAAGTTTCGATATTCCGCCGCCTTTGCTTGATAAAGATGATAAGAGACATCCAAGATTTAATAAAAAATTTAAATCTATTAAATGTGAATTACCAGATGGAGAAAGTCTAAAAAATGTTATTAAAAGATTAAATCCTTTTTGGAAAAAATATAAAGAATTCATTAAAGAAAAAGAAGGTTCTCATCTTATTGTAGCACATAGCAATTCATTAAGAGCAATAATTAAAATATTAGATAAGTTGTCAAGCGAGGAAATTGTATCTGTCAATATTCCAACAGGTATACCATTAGTTTACACCTTGGATGATAATTTTAATGTTTTAAACAAAGAATATTTAATAGATCAAGCTACCTTAAATCAGAAAGAAAAAGAAATAATTAATCAAGGTAAATCTTAGTGAACTTAGATTTTACAGATTTAAAAGTTTTATTAATTGGCGATTTTATGCTTGATATATATCTTATAGGTAATTCATCTAGAATGTCTCCTGAATTTCCCGTTCCTGTTGTGATTCCTAAAGAAGAATACTCCGTTCCTGGAGGGGCAGCAAACGTTGCAATAAATTTAAGTGCAATGGGAGCTAAAGTATTTTGTATGGGATATGTTGGAAATGATTCGAGCGGGGTTCAACTTCTAAAGTTACTTGAAAATGAGAATATTAATTGTGATCAAATTGAAACTCTGAATTTAAAAACTACATCAAAAAAGAGGTTTATTGTAAATAATAAACAAATTATGAGGCTAGATATTGAGGAAAATATTAAAGATTGGGCACCAAAGTCTTATAGGAAAAATGATTTTAATGAATATGATTACATTATCTTTTCTGATTACGATAAGGGAGTTTTAAATAGTAAGTGGTTTGAGTCAATAAGTTCAAAGACTATTTTTGTAGATCCCAAAAAAGATGACTTTAGATTCTATTCAAACGCTCACATAATTACTCCAAATCTAAATGAACTTCAAAGAGCTACAGACATACAATTAGAAGGCGATGATTCAATTCAAAAAGCGTGTAAAAAAATTTTAAATGAAACAAGCTTGGAATACATAGTTGTAAAAAAAGGGGATAAAGGTATTACTGTTGTAGGTAGAGAAAATTTTATCCATTCTATTGATGCTTTACAAGTAAATCAACCGGATGTTACAGGAGCTGGAGATACAGTAATTGCTGCTTTATCATTAGCCTTTATAAAAAATAAAAATATAATAGATTCGGTTAAATTTGCCAATGCTGCTGCTTCAATTTCCGTTAGCAAAACCGGAACCTCATATCCATCAATAAAAGAATTGAAAGATTTACTTTCTAAATAGTTTCTCTCTAATCTTTGTAGCAGAAATCTCTCCAATATCTGTTGGAGGTACATGTTCAATAATTTCATAACCAACTCCGCGTCCATAGTTTACTGATTCTATATCGGGAATAATAATTACTTTAACTTTTTCTGCGTCAATCAAGTCTTTTAATTCATTTTCAACATTTGCTTTAACATCATTAGGGTCATAAGGATTTTTATCATCCTTACTTACTTCACGTACGCATATTAGAACATTTTTCCCTTCTTTAAGACGTTGATCAATTAACCATCTATGGCCATTATGCCAAGGTTGCCATCTACCAATAAACATAGAATATTTCATTTTTTATACCCCCTCAAAATATTTTTATTAATTTTTTTTCATTTAAATATCTGATAATAACCCCTGATGCTTCTTCAATAGATATATCATCATTTTTTACATGGATATTAGGATTTTCTGGTGCTTCATAAGGAGAAGACACTCCAGTAAAATCTTTTATTTCTCCATTACGCGCTTTTTTATACATCCCTTTTGGGTCTCTTTTTTCGCATATTTCAAGCGAAGAATCTATGAATACTTCAAGGAATTGATTTTCCTCAAACAAACTTTTCACAAGCTTTCTGTCAGATTTAAATGGTGAAATAAAGGCTGTTAAAACAATTGTTCCTGAATCTAAAAAAAGTTTCGCGACTTCTCCAATTCGACGAATATTTTCTACTCTACTTTTTTCATCGAATCCAAGGTCTTTATTTAATCCGTGCCTTACATTATCGCCATCTAATAAATATGTCTTATATTGCATATCGAATAATTTTTGCTCAACCATATTTGCTATTGTTGATTTACCGCTAGCACTTAAACCAGTAAACCATAAAACAAAAGGTTTTTGATTAAGTAATTTTTCTCTATTTTTTTTTGTGACTGATGAGTTATGCCATACAACGTTAGTCATTAATATCTCCTATATAGCTACAGCAAATTTATTGTTAAAAATCTGAAATATACTATATTAAAATTCCATAGCTATTTTAATTTAACAGGCTCAATATAATATAGCCAGTCAGCTACTTCAATCTGGGAATGTTTTGAAATATCAAATGATTGAAAATCACCATATGGATAAACTCTTCTTGATTTAGCATTTACAAGAATATCTATAGGCATTCTAAAATTATCATTTACATTTGCCCACCTGTAAAAAAATTTATCATCTGTTTGATAATACTCTAATTTTGGTTGATTTGGTGTGTAAAAATATTGTTCAGCAAAGTACCAATAATCTTTCCCAGTTTTTTCATTAACTTTGTCAAAAAAATCTCTTGTATTTGCAAATCCTTTTGCATTTTCAACCATAAATTCTTTTAGTATTTCAAACCATATTTTGTCATTTTTTATTGCACTTCTCAAAGTATGCATAACCCAGGCACCTTTCATATAGGTGTCACCATGAAGAGCCCAATGGTTTTCATTTTCATTTCCTACAATGGGAATTTCATTTACAATTCTGTTTTTAATGCTATTTAGATAGTGTATTCCAACTTCATAACTATCAAATTTATCTTCAAAGTATAATGATTCTGAGTAAACTTGAAGTCCTTCATGAATCCAGATATGAGTTGGGTCAGCTGCAGTTACACTGTTTCCAAACCATTCATGACCAGTTTCATGAATTATCAAAGGATCAATAACACCATACATTGGCCAACTTTTACTTCTTACACCATTGTAGAGGCTAAAGCCATTTCCATAGGTTACAGCAGACTGATGTTCCATTCCTAAATAAGGTACTTCGATTAACTTGTAACCATCATCATACCACTGATAATCCCCAAAATATTTTTCGTAAAAACGTATAACTTCCTTTGATTGAACAAAATAATTTGATGCAAGTTCTTTATTGTAGTCTAGTACATAATGATTCATGAAGTGTATTGTATCATTTTTGATTAAAGTATCCTGAACAGCAACGTAATTTCCTATTTGGACAGAAATATTATAATTATTTATTGGATTACTTACAAACCACTCATAAGTAGATTTGTTATTTTTTGTTTGAACGCCTCTTAATTTTCCATTTCCAACAGCAACCAAATTAGAAGGAACAGTATAGGACATTTTTACACTATCTCCTTCGGCTGTAATATGATCCTTATTTGGCCACCAAATTCTAGCACCTTCTCCTTCACAAGAAACAGCAATCCAATCACGATTTTCTTTATCTTTTGACCAAGTAAAACCTCCAGCCCATGGTGGGTTGTCGGCATTTTGAGGAGTACCTTCGTAAAAAATAGTAAAATTAAAAATATTATTTTTTAAAATAAACGACGGAAAATAAAGGGTAACAGCATCTAGCTCTCTTGAAAAAAATAATTCTTCATTTTTGTAAATAATTTTTGAAATGGTCATATTTTCAGCTAAATCTACCTGCAGCTTATCTAAATCTTTTAAACTTTTTGCTTTAATAGTAACAAATCCGTTTATTGCCTTTTTTTCAATATCAAAATCAATATTTATATCATAGAATGAAACTCTATATGAAGACCTATTTTCATTTAAATATCCCATTAAAGAGTTATTTCTAGTTAATTCAGGAAGGTTGTATTGGTCCCCATGAGGTCTATTTTCTTGACATGGTAGCAAACTAAAAACCAGTAAACTAAAAATTATTTTTTTCATAATAAGTCCTTGTTTTAAATATATTTTGAGCAAATATGATGTAGTATAAAAGAATGCAAAAAAGAAGCCAAAGAACAATAGCAAATGCCTCTTTTATTAAAAATAATAGATAAATAATGGCAAAATATATTATCCATTTTATCCAATTTGGTTGCGACCATAGCTTCAATAGAGAAATCATTATTTCAATTCCAATATATAATTATAATATTTCATTGCATCATTATAAATAGAATCATACTTATTCTCAATGGTTATGTCTTTCTTTGTGAATCTTTTAAATTCAGTTGAATTAATAACATTATCATACCAGTGTATTGCCCATATGCCATCATTTTGATGAAGACCTTTCTTCCATTTTAACATTGATTTATCATATCTGATATTAAGCTTAAGGCACCACTCTTTGAGTGAAATATTAGGATCTAATAAAATATCATTTGAGTCTTTCACTATAATTGGTTGGTTATTTCTTTTTAAAAACTTAATAATTTCAAATTGTTGAGGATATCCCAATTCAGCTATATCCTTAAGTTGATTTTTCACAATATATGAACTTATAACTTCTTTAGGGTGTCTTACTAAAATGCAATTTTCACATTTTTTTATCCAGTCTATTTCGGTGAGGTTTACTAAATGATGTGCCATATGTTTTTGGTACCATATTTTTTTATTTGAGGGTATTTGTCCCGTTAAATATTTTGTAATTTTTTTGTAATCTGAAGGGTATTCATCAATAATTTGTTTATACATTGGATGTTTAAGCTTTGTTTGAGCGAGGTAATATGCATAAAAAGGTTCATCTGAGACAAATGTATCTTTTCTTGATGACCATGATCTCATTAAAGCAGTTGAAATATTTCGAGGGCCTGACCAGCAAGCTATTTTCATTTAGACTCTATATAATGTTGAATACTTTGGTTATATAAAAGTCTTATTTTATTAACTAATGAATCTGAGGCTGTTGAATACAAAACTTTTTTTTCGAGCCTGGCTACAGGTATGATTCCAGCAAAAGTTCCAGTCACAAAAGCTTCATCACAATCTTTTATATCTTCAAAGGTAAAATTTTTTTCAATACATTTAATTTTATTATTGTGACAGAGATTAATAGCTTTCCCTCTAGTAATACCATTAAGGCAATACTTACCAGTTGAAGTCCAAACCTCATTCTTTTTAATAAAGAAAAGATTTGTTGAATTGCAAGTACTGATGTTTGCATCAGGATCTTTCATTATCCCTTCGTCATACCCTAACTTATTTGCTTCGATACTTGCTAATATACAATTCAATTTACTTAAGGTATTGTAGTGGGTACTTAAAATATTATCAGAAGGCCTAATAATATCAACTCTTCCGATTGTTATTCCTTTTTGATAAGTATCAGGATTAGTTTTTTTATATTCAGGTATTATAACAAAATTAATTGGTCCAATATTAGCATTTGGATTTTGATATGGAGTTATTTTATCTCCTCTTGAGATGATTAGTCTTATATGGACATCATCTGTCATTGAATTTTTTGACAATACTTTTTTAATTTCAAAAATTATATCTTGTTTAGATAATGGTATTTTAAGTGATATTCCTGCCGCACTAGCAAATATTCGATCAAGATGTTCATCTATAAATAAAAGCTTTGACTTATGTAATCTTAATCCTTCCCAAACTCCATCTCCTAAAAGAAATCCGCTATCAAAAACAGATATTTTAGCATTACTTCTATGATGAAGCTCACCATTTATATTAATGAAAATATCATTATTTTTATTATTGGTCAGATAAGAATGACTACCCATTATATATTATAAGTTATTCCTATGATTGTATTATTTGAGTCAATATACCCAGTTTGCATATAATAATTAGCATGAATAATTAAAGATTCATTGAGAGTTTTATAATTGAAACCGAGATTGATATATCTATTTGAAGATATTAGTGAGTTGTGATTTTCAATCGGTAGATTATTATTTTTCTCATTATAAGGAATATAATTGTCAGCTTTAGCATATCTTAATACAATATCTAAGTTTTTAAAATATGATTTAAGTCCAAAATTATTAACCTTTCTTCGATTATTTTCTGGAGTTATAAATATATTTCCCATGCTTATACCACCATTGGACCAACCAAATAGATACACTTCATGAAAATAGTATGAATCAACTCCAGGAGGATGTTGATTACCACTTTGATGAGTAGTATTTATATGTTCAAAAAGAAAATTAAATGTATTTGTTTTGTATGAAAGCCCAATCAAACCATCACCAAAATTTTTAAATTTTACTCCACTTTCATCGTCAAAATAATGATCGTAATAAAATTGAAAAATTTTACCATTGCTATCTGAAGAGAAAAGCATATTAAAAGCACCTAATCCATTTCCAATTCTATTAACTTGATCAAGAAATGGTGAAGTACTGCCACCTTTTTGTCCTAAAAAAACATCTTTATAGTCAGTTGCTCGTTCGGGCAGCTTATTCCCATTGATGTCAATACCACCCCATTGAACTGCATGTTCTACACCAAACTGAATAATATTGTTCGTATTAATTTTTGTTTGAAAATGAAGTGATTTATAATGAAGAAGAGGACCTATTTTAAATCGATTTTGTTTTGGAAATTCTCCATGAACTAATTGAGCTCTCAATTTGAAATTCTTTATTTTAAACCATCTGCTATCAACATAAAAAGATGGTATTCCATTTGCATTATTAGATAAAATCATTGATCCTGATGATAATTCCAAATCTCTATTTTTAACATTTGTTTTAAAATTACCAAGACCCAAATCCATTATTTTGAAGGTATATGTAAAATAGCTATCTAATAAATTTACATCATTCTCAAAAATAGAAAGCATGATTTGATACTCAAATCTTTCTTTTTTTAATTTAGACTTAATTAGAAAATTATTTTTCACTTCATTGCTGTAAAGACCAGAAGAATTATTATTTATAAAAGGATGAATATTTTGATTAGCAATGAAATTTGTTCTAATTGAAGTAGAATTTTGACCTAAAATGAAATTGAAGAATAAAGATGCAAAAATGATATTTTTTATCAATTTTGATTTTAATAACTGATAAGAAGAATATTTTTTTATGAGATTCTTTTTTCTTTTTTTCATAATGCTGTGGGCCCACAGGGACTTGAACCCCGAACCTGCGGATTATGAGTCCGTTGCTCTAACCAATTGAGCTATGGGCCCTATGAAAAAATAAACTATAAGTGTTAAAATTAAAATCAATATATATTAATTTTTATATTAGATTTATTTAATGAAAAACATAATTACAGGTGGGCATGGATTAGTTGGAAGTGCTTTTCATAATTCTATAAAATTAAATTCAAAGAAGTTGAATTTATTTAATTATGAAGACTCTTTTAAAACAATTAAAACATTGAATCCAGATGGAATAATTCATTGTGCAGCAAAAGTAGGCGGTCTATATGGAAACATGAAATATCCAGCTAATTTTTTTGATGAGAATATTCTAATGAATTCAAATATTTTAAAAATTTCAAGAGAACTAGGAGTTAAAAAATTTATTGGGTTCTTGTCAACATGTATCTTTCCTGACAATATTGGAAGGGCATACAAGGAATCGGATCTTCATATGGGTCCACCACATCATTCAAATTTTGCATATGCTTACGCTAAAAGAATGCTAGATATTCAAGTGAGAGCTTATAATCAGCAGTATGATTTAAACTATTTTAATGTCATTCCTACAAATATTTATGGTCCTAATGATAATTTTAATATTGATGATGGTCATGTCATTCCTGCGCTAATCAATAAAGTTTATTTGGCTAAGAAAAACAATACGCCACTTATAGTTTATGGCTCTGGAATTGCAATAAGAGAATTTATATTTTCAGAAGATTTATGTAATATTTGTCTAATGCTAATGGATCAATATGATAAGAATGAACCTATAATAATTTCTAACCCTAATGAAGAAATATCAATAAAAGATTTAGTGGATTTAATAGTAGAAATATCAAACTTTAAAGGAGAAGTAACTTTTGATAACACAAAAAGTGACGGTCAACTAGTAAAAAAAACAGATAATTCGAAATTAATATCTGTAATTGGCAATTATGACTATACTCCAATCGAAGAAGGCTTAACAAAAACAATTAACTGGTTTTTTAACAACTATGAAAAGGCAAGAAAATGAAAAAAAAGGCTTTAATTACAGGGATTAGCGGACAAGATGGTGCATACCTCTCAAAGTATCTTTTCGAGAACGATTATGAAGTCTTTGGAATATTGAGAAGGCATTCTGTTCCAGAAAATCAAACTGTTAGATTAGATGATACTTACGAAGAAATAAAAGACAATTTATTTTATGCAGATTTAACTGATTTTGCATCTTTAATCAGGTTAATTAAAAAAATTAAACCTGATGAAATTTATAATTTAGCTGCTCAATCTCATGTTAAAGTATCATTTGATATTCCATTATATACAACAGAAACAATTGTAAATGGGACTATTAATCTTTTGGAATCAATTAGAATGCTTGATAGAAATATTAAATTTTATCAAGCTAGTTCTTCAGAAATGTTTGGTAATAATATTGACAATGATGGCTTCCAAAGAGAAAGTACGCCTATGCACCCAGTGAGCCCTTATGGCGCTGCTAAATTATGTGCATATAATAATGTACGCATATATAGAAGGTCATATAATATTTTTGCTTCCAATGGTATTTTATTTAATCATGAAAGTCCATTAAGAGGTACTTCTTTTGTAACTAACAAGATTGCAAAGGGTGCTGTAATGATTAAAAAGGGTATGGCTAAAAATTTAGTTTTAGGAAATTTATCTGCATCCAGAGACTGGGGTCATGCAAAAGATTATGTTAGAGCAATGCATTTAATTTTACAGAATGAAAAATCAGGTGATTTCGTCTGCTCTACTGGAGAAACTCATACCGTTCAAGAGTTTTGTGATTATGTTTTTGAAAAACTTCAATTAGATAAGAAACATATTATTACAAATGAGAAATATATGAGACCATATGAGCTCGATATTTTAAAAGGTGACTCTTCAAAACTTAGGAGAGCTACAGGGTGGAAGCCAGAATACACTTTTGAATCTATGATTGATGAAATGATTCAATTTTGGGAAAATGAGCTATAAAGAAATAGATAAGATTTTATTTATCTTTTATTTATTCCTCTCATATCCATATTCATCAATTCTTTTACATAAATAGTGATAAAAGAAAAGATGCATTTCCTGTATCCTTGATGTTTTATCTGAAGGCATGCTTAGAGTTTTAGATGATAATTTCTGTACTGAATTGCTTTTATTTCCTGTTAAACCGATTGTAATTAATTTCAATTTATTAGCAGTATTGATAGCTTCTATAATATTTGCACTTTCACCTGATGTTGAAATAGCTAAAAAAATATCTTTAGGTTTACCTATTGCTTCTATTTGTCTAGAATAGATAAAATCAAAATGCTTATCATTTCCTATTGCAGTAATTGTTGAGATATTAGAAGACAGTGCAATTGCCGGTAATGCAAAACGTTCTTTTTCAAAACGCCAAATAATTTCAGCAGATAAATGTTGAGCATCTGAGGCACTACCACCGTTGCCTGCAATTAATAATGTAGATCCCCTGTAGATACTTTCAATGATTAAATCGCAAACACTATCAAATTCCTTCTGTTGTTTTTCTAAATCAATAAAACATTTTTGATGGCTGTGTAATTCTTTTTTAAACATAATATTTATATAAAATATATTATATAATTAGATTTAAAAATATACTATAATTAATATTGAAAACATTATATTGTAATTAGGTTAAGTTCATAAAATGAAAAATAAAATCAAAAAAAGTTTTTTGCTTGATGTTGACGGAGTTTTGACTGATGGATCATATTTTTACGATGAAAGTGGAAAAATAATGAAAAAATTTGGAGCTCATGATCATGATGGATTAAAATTAGTTAAAGATTTATTCGATATCTCTTTTATTACAGCAGATAAAAGAGGATTCGAAATTTCGAAAAAAAGAATAGTTGACGATATGGGCTTCCAACTTAACCTCGTAACAGAAAGTGAAAGATTTGAATATGTTATTAAAAATTTTGACCTAAATAATCTAATTTTTATGGGCGATGGTTTTTATGATGCAAAAGTCTTGAAAGAATGCTTCTTAGGTATTGCTCCAAAGTCAGCAAATAAGCATGCAATAAAGAATGCTGACTATATAACAGAAAGCAGCGGTGGATATGGCGCTGTTTTTGATGCCTGCTATTATCTTAAGAAAAAATTTTCAAAATGAAAGTTTGCATTTTATCAGCAGGTGTTGGATCCCGAATTGGAAGTTTTACTAATATGGCAAATAAAGCCATACTTCCCCTAAATAACAAAGCTGTAATTTCACATATTATTGATCATTACAATGGTAAAGATGTAGAATTTATTATTGCAGTAGGTCACGAAAAATCAACTGTTATTGATTACCTTAATGTTACTTATGATAATTTAAAAGTTAAATTTGTTGAAATAGATAATATTACTGGCCCAGGAGCTGGTCCTGGATATTCACTTTTAAAATGTAAAAAATATTTAAAAGAACCGTTTATTTTAACAACAGCTGATACAATTGTTTTTGAAAAATATCCTGAATTATCAAATAATTGGGTTGGTATTTCAAAAGTAAGTAATACTAAAGATTTTTGTTCTTTTAAAATAAAAAATGACAAGGTAATAAAAATTGATGATAAAATTGAATCCTCAAATGAATATGCATGGATTGGTCTTGCAGGAATAAAAGATTATGAAATTTTTTTTAATGCTCTTGAGAATGATCAAACCTGTATCAAGGGAGAGACCCAAATTTCAAATGGACTATGTAGCTTGTTAGAAAAAGAGCTTTTAGTTAATAAATTTACTTGGTTCGATACTGGCTCAATTGAAAACTATGAAAAGGCAAAAAAAGCTTTGCAACCAAAGAATTTCTTCGATTTTGGAAAGGATAATGAAATATTATTTTTTGCTAATAATAAAGTTATAAAATTTTTTAATGATATTGATGTAACCAAAAGAAGAGTAGCAAGATCAAAAGATCTTAATGGACTTATTCCAAAAATTTCAAAAACGAAGGGTAAATTTTACTCTTATGATCTAGTTCCTGGAGACACGTTCTATAATCATTATTCTGATCGACTTTTTAAAAAACTTTTAGAGTTTTTTAAAATAAAACTTTTTCAAGAAACAAAAATGCTGTCAGAAAAAAGCTTCAAAAAAGCATGTGACCTATTCTATTTTGAAAAAACAAAAGCGAGAGTTAATATATTTTTTGAAAAATCAGGCATATTTGATGATAAACATATTATTAACGATCTTGAAGTTGAATCATTTAATAACTTAATAAAAAAAATAGATTTCAATTGGTTGTCAAATGGCATACAAACAGTTTTTCATGGAGATTTACAGTTCGATAATATCATATATAATCCAGCAAAAGATAATTTTTCTTTAATTGATTGGAGAGATTCTTTTGGAAATACTTACAAGGTGGGTGATTTATATTATGACTTATCAAAATTGAATGCTGGGATATGCATGCCATATAATGAAATAAAGAAAAATAAATTTTCTTTTACACTTACGGGTAATAGCGTTATTTATGATTTTAATTATCCTCGTAAGCTAATTAACTCAAAAAATATCTATAATAGATTTATTAATGATAATGAATATGATTTAAAAAAGATTGAAATAATAACCGCATTAATTTATTTAAATATGTCAGGTTTACATAATGATCCATTAGATCATCTATTATTTTTTCATGGTAAATATTTACTTAATTCAGCTTTAAATGACATTTAAAAATAATTTAATTGCACAATCTTTTTTTAGTGTCTCAGGTTTTATTTTACCAGCAATATTGCTCCTCTTTTCTTTTCAACTAATTTCAAATTATTTTAACTCTGAATATCTATCAATTTTTTTAATACTTAATACATTTATTACAATAGGTACTGCATTAGATGTAGGGTTAAAAATAAATTTAGTTAAAACGGTATCTACAGATTTGAAGACGGGTAAGTCTTTCATTAATTCACTAGCTAACTATGTTATAATTATTTTGTTTCTATCAATCTTTTATTCTTTGGCAATTTTAATTTTTAAACCTTATTTGGTTCAATACTATCCTAATTTTGATAGTAAGATTTTAAATATTGCATTAACATATTTTTGTATTTTTTTTAGCTTTCATCATTTAGCAATTTGTTTACCATTTTTCTATGAAGGGTTAAATAACTTTAAAAATTCATTTCAATTGAAATTGATGAAATCTATTGTAACAAATATTTTTCCAATATTGTATTGCATTTTCTCAAACAATTTTGATTTTATTTACTTCATTAAGGTATTTACATCTTGTCAAATATTGTCATTATTTTTAATGATTATTTATATTTATTATGATTTAAAGGAAAAATTTCTTGAAAATGAGTTTAAAATATTCACTTTTAGCGAAATTCGATCCACAATAAAATTGTCAAAACATATTTTTTTAAATACTTTACTCGGAATACTTTTTGTTCAATTAATAAGCCTATATGTTTTTTCGAATTTTAAAAGTGAAGTATCAAACATTTTTAAAATAATTTCAATAATTTTGGGATATATAAATCAATTTTTTGCATCAATTTTTATGATAATTCTCCCAATTTTTTCTAATGAAGATTTTAACAAACTAAAAAATAAAATAAGTTATACTTTCAAATTAAACCTAGCATTGTCTTCTGTTGGCTACACTACTTTTGTAATATTTATAACTTTTATCACAAATAACTATTATTTTAATCAGTCTTTTGATTCATTAGGTTTTTCATTTTATTACCTTGCATTTGGATATTTTTTATCCACAACAAAATACCCGCTAGTACTATCTGCAATTTCTTTCGAAAAACCTCAAATTATCTCTATCCATAATTTTATTAATTTTATCATTTGTTCTTCTATAATATTATTTAGGCCTGCAAATATAGATACAGTATCTTTAATATTTTTAGGTTCACAGATTATTTCTTATTTTGCATTTATTGTAACATGGAGATACTATTTTAAATGAAAATCGCACTATTATTGACCGGTCAATTGAGAACATACAGAACTACTTTTAAAAATCTTAAAAAATATATTATAGACCCTTTAAATCCTGAGATTTTTATTAGCACATGGCACCAGACTGGATCATCACATAAAGAGCTATTAGTTAAAAAAAATGAAGATATATCAGAAGATTATTTAATGGATTTCTATCAAACCAATAATGTTCATATCGAAAATTTTCAAAATTCTTTTTTTGATAAAATTGGTGATGTTACTGTTCCTGA
>MDTD01119382.1_pt1 | contig 15157 bp, 17 predicted proteins | sample 811221 | NCBI WGS metagenome assembly MDTD01 (sample SAMN05326646, study PRJNA326480) | marine metagenome | isolation source: seawater | place: Pacific Ocean: South West | collected 2011
GTAATGGAAGTGCTGCTATTCAAGCAATAACAATTGATGATAATCTTTTTGATAGATACAAATATAAACAAGACTTCATTCAAAAATATATTTTTCCTGGCGGTTTTCTTCCAAATAAAAGAAGTATAGATAAATATGTTTCGAAAAACGGTTTAACTATAAAATCTTATGAATCTTATGCTGATCATTACTCAAATACACTTGCTATTTGGAGAAAAGAATTTAATAAAAAATGGGAATTAATTAAAACACAAGGTTTTGACTCAACTTTTAGAAGAATGTGGGAGTTTTACTTATGTTATTGCGAAGCTGGTTTTAAATCAAAAAATATTGATCTAATTCAATTTTCCATTCAAAACAAATAATAATAAGGAAGTATATGCGCGACAAAAAATTCTTTAAATCAATTTTATTGATAATTTCTATAATCTTAATTACAAGTTGCTCACAAAAAAGCTCGATGAAACCAGAAGATTTTAAAAATAAAGAACCAAGATTAATTATTGAAGAGTATCTGTCAGGAAATGTAAAGGCATGGGGAGTACTTCAAAATAGATCAGGAAAAGTAACAAGACAATTTTCAGCAGATCTAAATGGAAATTGGGATGGAAAAAGACTCATACTGGATGAAAAATTTAATTGGGATGATGGAGAAATCCAAACAAGGCAATGGCAAATTACTAAAATTGATGAAAATAATTATGTGGGTACTGCAGGAGATGTTGTGGGTGAAGCAAAGGGTTACTCTTATGGTCCAGCTTTCAAGTTTGAATACGTTCTTCTGGTTCCTGTTAAAGGTAAAGCGATGAAAATTTCATTTGATGATTGGATATTTAAGCAAGATGATCGTGTGGCTATAAATAGAGCAACAATGACTAAATTTGGTTTTAGAGTAGCAGAATTGACAGTTGTATTTGTAAAGGACTAGTTTTTTTTTTGATATTTTGTCATTTTTCCAATTAAATTAAAATAAATTTTACTTGGCAAAAAACTAAAAATTTTCAATATCAATGTTAAAGACTTAGGAAAATGAATTTCAAAATTATTTTTATTAATTAATCCATCATATATCTTTTCAGCAGCATACTCTGTAGATTTTAAGAAAGGCATCTTAAAATCATTTTTGTCGGTCATTGGAGTTTTTATAAACCCTGGAGAAACTAAACAAACTCTCACGTTTGATCTTTTAAAATCAAAATATAAGCTTTCAGCTAAATTATTTAAAGCTGATTTAGATGGTCCATAGCCTGTAGAGTTTGGCAATCCTCTGTATCCAGCTATTGATGATACAATTGTAATAGTTCCATTTTTTCTAGCTTTAAAATATTCTTCTACTGCTTTGATACTATTTAAAGTTCCAAAAAAATTTACCTTAAAAACATCTTCAATTTGCTCAACATCTATATCTTTTTCTTTCTTAGGGTTCCAGGTTCCTGTTGAAAAAAAACATATATCAATACTTTCAAATTTATTTTTGATTGTACTAAATACTTCTCTACATTGAGATTTATTTGTAACATCTAAAGGAAATCCAAATATATTTTCATTTCTTTCGGAAATTTCATTAAGAAGATTTTCTCTCCTCGCGGATATTGCTACATTCCATCCTTCTTTTGCAAATTTAATTGCCAAGGCCTTGCCAATTCCAGTGCTTCCACCTGTAATCCAAATAGTTTTTTTATTCATCTTATTGTGATGTATAATACTTAAATGTTAAAAAATAAATTTTTATCTTTTGTTCTTTTTTTTACAATCACTTATTCTGCCTCATTTATCGGGGGTTTAGTCACAATAACTTTAAAAGAACCATGGTATTCACAGTTAACCAAATCCAATTTAAATCCTCCTGATTGGATATTTGCTCCAGTGTGGACAACTTTATATTTAATGATGACTTTTGCAATTTGGATTTTTTGGCATACTAAAAATAGAGATATGAGTACAATATATATATATTTTATTCATATTCTTTTTAATACAACTTGGAGTGTAGTTTTTTTTGGTTTTCATAATATTTTTTTAGCCATGGTCAATTTGATAATACTCATCTGTTTGATAGTTACTCTCTCATTAAGATTTAAACGTATAAACGAAGTTAGTTTTTATTTGATGATTCCCTATTTACTTTGGTCATGCTATGCATTATTTCTTAATCTTAATCTTTTAATACTTAATTAATATTAAATATGGATGATATTGTAATCATTGGTGGTGGAATCATTGGTACCTCAACCGCTTATTTCTTATCTAAAGAAGGAAGGAAAGTGAAAGTCATTGAGAAAGACCCTACCTATAAGACTGCTTCTTTTCCGTTATCATTAGGAGGTTTTAGAAGACAATTTTTTCAAATCGAGAATATTTTATTAGGAAAATTTGCAAGAGAATTTATATTTCAAATACCAAAATTACTTAAAACAAAAAAAAATCCAAAACCAACTGCAAGTATGGTTACTAATGGTTATTTATTAATGTTTGGACCAGAACATGCTGAGGAGCAATATAAAGCTTTAGAAAATCATAAAGCTTGTGAAGCAGGTACAAAAAATATTAAGGGATCTGAGTTAACTAATTTTTTTCCATATATTAATAGCGAAGGAATTGAAACAGCAACATTTACAGACAACCAAAGTGAAGGGTGGATAGATCCTTTTATGTTTCATAGCGCTTTAAAAAGTAAAGCAATGGAACTAGGGGCTGAATTTATTAAAGGCGATGTTAAATCTCTTTCTGAGATAAAAGCAAAAACAATTGTTTCTGCAGCAGGGTGTTGGACGAAAGAACTTTTAGAAGATATACCTGTTGAGCCACAAAAACACACAGTGTTTAGAGTAAAATGTCCAAAACATATTGCTGAGATGCCTTTGACAGGAGATCTAACGACAGGAGTTTACTGGAGACCGGAAGGAAAAGAATATTTAGCTGGATCACCAAAATCTATTTTTGATGCGGAAGATTTAGAGCCTGCATGGAATGATTTTGAAGAGTTAGTTTGGCCTGCTTTAGCAAAAAGAATTCCAGCAATGGAGGAGCTTAAATTGACAGGAGGCTGGGCAGGTTATTACGATTGTAATATATTAGATAATAATGCAGTTGTAGGCAAACATCCAAAATACGATAATGTTTATTTAGCTACAGGTTTTACAGGTAGAGGTTTAATGCAAGCTCCAGGAATTGGTAGGGCTTTAACAGAATTAATTACCACAGGATCCTACCAATCAATTGATATTTCTAACATGGCAGTGGAAAGAGTCTTAGGAAAAAAAGCTAGGCCAGAACCTTATGTTCTATGATAAAAAATTAAGTTCCACAAAAAGTTTTGTATTTTTTTTTTGAGCTAGATGCTAGTCGATAATCAATAATATTTTCTTGTTCTGTATAAGGCGTACTCAGTATTTTCAACATTTTATGAATTAGTCTAAAATCATTTTGTTCTGCTGACTCTAGCATCTCCTCAATTTTATGATTTCTTGGAATAACTAATGGATTATTATTTCTCATTATCTTAATAGAATCTTCGAACGAAATTTTATTTATAGATATTCGCTTTAGCCATCTTTTCTTCCAATTTATAAATTCTTTATCATTGTATATTATTTCTGTTGGTCCTAGTTTCATTAATTGACAGAAAGTATTTGTATAATCTGCTTTATTTATATGCATCCAAGATAGCAGGTCTATGAACAAAGATTTATCGTTATCATCGGTTTCTGATAAACCCAGCTTATTTCTCATCATTTTCATCCATTTTTCCTCATAAAGTTTGTCAAAACTATTTATTTTTTGAGTTGCGATTTCTATAGCTTTATCTTTGTTTTCATCTATCAAAGGAATTAAACATTCAGCAAACCTAGACAAATTCCATTTTGTAATTAGTGGTTGATTACAATATGCATATCTACCAGTTTTATCAATAGAGCTAAAAACTGTTTTTGGGTCATAAACATCCATAAATGCACATGGACCATAATCTATTGTCTCCCCTGATATTGTCATATTGTCTGTATTCATTACACCATGAATAAATCCAACACGCATCCAATTAACTACCAAATCACATTGTTTCTCAATTAATCTTGATAATAAATCTAATGCTTTATTCTTAGAATTTTTAATTTCAGGATAATGTCTATCAATTGTGTAATCGAGAAGCATCTTTAATTCTTTTAAGTTTTGTCTTGCGGAAATGTATTGGAATGTTCCCACTCTAATATGACTAGATGCTACTCTAGTTAGAATGGCACCTTGTAAAGCTTTTTCTCTGATAACATCTTCTCCTGTTTTGGCTACAGCAAGACCTCTAGTTGTGGGTACTTTTAAAGAGTTCATCGCTTCACTTATTACGTATTCTCTTAACATAGGACCTAAAGCAGCACGACCATCACCATTTCTAGAAAAGGCGGTTTTACCGGAACCTTTTAGTTGTATGTCGTATTTCTCTTTATTTTTTGTAACGTGTTCTCCTAGGAGAGTTGCTCTACCATCTCCTAGCATTACAAAATGTCCAAATTGATGACCAGCATATGCTTGAGCTATAGATTTACTTCCAGTTGGCAGTTTATTTCCAACAAAAATTTCAGATAATTCTTTTTCATTAATATCTGAAAAGTTTAAATTGAGTTTTCTTCCTAATTCCTTATTTAAAATTATTAATTTAGGACTTTTTACAAATAACGGTTTTATATTTTCCTTAAAAGCCTCAGGTAGTTTCGAATACGAATTATCAAAATTCCAATTTATGTCTGATTTCATAGAAGTTTATTTATTCCATATATCGTCTAAAATCTCTTCTCGCTTACAAGCTTTTTTATAATTCAAATATTTTTGAAATTTAATTACATAAAAATCTTGATGGTAATCCTCTGCTTTATAAAATTTTCTGAATTCTCTAATATAAGTTACTATTTTTTTTTTAAATTTTTTTTCCAATGTTTCTATATCTCTTTCAATTAATTCTTTTTCTTTCTTGTTTTGATAGAATGCAACTGATCTATAACTATATCCTTTATCGCAAAATTGGCCATATGGATCAAAAGGATCGATATTTACCCAAAAATTTTTTAATAATTTTTCATAAGATATCAATTCTTTATTGTACGTAATTTCAACAACTTCAAAATGACCTGTATTTCCATAAGTTACCTCATTATAAGTTGGATTTTCAGTAATACCTCCAGAATAACCAGAGACAACTTTTTCAACTCCATCGAGTTTTTCAAATGACTCCTCTACACACCAAAAACACCCACCCCCAAAATATGCTTTATATGATTCACTAGCTTTAGCAAAATTTAGGAATAAAAGTGAGATAATTGGTATTATAAAAACTTTCATTGAATTATGAACAGAAAAAATTTTTATATAATCTGATGTGCTAAAAGTAGCTACTTAAATGTAGCTACTTTTAACAAAAGCTAAAAATTATTTTTTCTTATATTTGGCTGCTTCTTCTGATCCACCAGTCGCAGATCCTTTACTGTAAGAGTGAGCGCCCATACCAGCTAATTGACCATCTTTCACAATTAAATACTGATTTCGTATTTCTTTACCGTCAAAAAAACATTCTAGTATTTCTCTTACGCCGTCAGCATATCTAGATTGAGCTGTCAAGGATGTTCCAGACGTATGAGGTGTCATACCATGATTTGGCATACTTCTCCAAACGTGATCATTTGGAGCAGGTTGTGGAAACCATACGTCGCCGGCATATCCACTTAACTGACCGCTCTTCAAAGCTTTTGCAATCGCGTCACGATTACAAATCTTTCCTCTAGCTGTATTTACAATGTATGCACCTTTTTTCATTTTACTAATCATCGCATCATCAAATAAGTTTTCTGTCTCGGGGTGAAGCGGACAATTAATTGTCACAACATCACAAACTTTTACCATTGACTCTACAGTTTCGTGAAAAGTTAAATTAAGTTCTTTTTCAACACTTTCAGGCAGTCTGTGTCTGTCGAAATAATGTAAATGTGTATCAAATGGTTTCATTTTCCTTAATGCATCTAAACCAATTCTACCTGCTGCCACGGTTCCGATATGCATACCCTCAACATCATACGATCTTTGCACTGCATCAGCAATATTCCATCCACCTTCGTTAACAATTCTATGTTGGTTATGATAGTCTCTAACCATCGAAACAATCATCATTACAATATGTTCGGCGACTGATCTTGAATTACAAAAAGTTACTTCAACCACATCAATTTTGTTGTCCATTGCAGCTTGCAAATCGACATGGTCCGATCCTATTCCTGCAGTAATTGCCATTTTTAAATTTTTTGCTTTAGCAATTCTTTCTTTAGTTAAATAGTATGGAAAAAAAGGTTGAGAAATGACTATATCAGCGTCAACAATATGTTTGTCAGCCTCACAACCATCCCCATCTTTACTATTTGTAACAACAAATTCATGTCCATTACTTTCTAAAAATTTTCTCAAACCTAGTTCACCTGAAACACATCCAAGTAATTGACCTGGTGTATAGTCTCTACTTTTTGGTGATGGAAGTGTCATTCCGTCTGGATACTTTTCTATTTTTGGTAATTCCGACAAAGGGTAAGATTTTGGCATACCTCCCTTAGGGTCGTCATATAAAATACATAATATTTTCATTCTTTCTCCTATATTTAACCTATTAATTTTTTATACCACATCTAACATTATTTTTAAGGCTCAAGCAAATGAATTATTTTTGAATTGGATAAGATTTTTTTAAAATAAATCTATTAATAATAATCGCAAAAATGATAATTATTACAGAACCTGATATCACTGGGCTTAATAAATAGTCAAGAGAAACGCTACCAATTATGATTATAATAGGATTACCCCCAGCAGGTGGATGGGTAATTTTCAACAAAATCATCAGACCTACACCAAAACCAACAGCTATAGGAATAATTATATAAATAGGCAAAGGCACGAACTGTAAAAAAAAAATTCCCACTGATGACGTTATCAAATGACCAAAAAAAACATTTTTTGGTTGAGCAAAAGGACTTTCTGGATATCCATAAAGTAAAACCATAGACGATCCAAATGATGCAAGCAAAAAGACACCTAAGCCTGTTCTATATGTTAAAAAAGTTAGAGCGCTTATTGTAATAATTGAAAATATACCTGCTAAAATTGATTGTTTTAAATTTGTCATAATTAGCTTGATACTATTTTCTTTAGAGTTTTAAAAGGTAATAAAATACATTCTTTTCTAGATAGATTTTTTTTATTTAATAATTTTTTTAAGTTTTTCCATTTTTCTTGAATTACTTTGAAATTACCATCAAAAAAAGATTTAGCATCATCACATAGCTCATTAATTTTGCTCTTTTTATTGTTTATACACATCTTAGACAATAAGCTAACTGATGCTTGGCAGTATATACATGAGTTTTCTTGGTAACCAAAATCAATTATTTTATTATTTTTAATAATTAATTTAATCTGTATTTCATCACCACATAATGAATTTTTTAATTTTGAGTAATGAGTATAATTTTTGATATTTTTGTTATTTTCAATATCAGAGGCTATGTTTAAAATTTCTAAATCCATTTAATTGCTGATAATCTATATATCATAAAGAGAAAATCTGATAGCTTTGCTTTTATGTATTTTAAAAATTGATATTAAAAAAATATTTTTAGTTTTAAATGAATTATTGACCTCAAACAATGATAGCTAATACAACCAAAAATAGTAATAAAATATAATTTTCAGAAACTAAAATTTATGGTGTGAATGTCTTTTAACCTCTTTATCTAATTGATTTATATTTGGAAAAGGGTAATTTTCATAGTTATTAACAATCATTAAGACAAAGAATTTACTATTGTAAATATAAATTATGTTGTAGTTAAAATAATTTATAATTAAAAATTCACTATGATTGAATTAAAAAATGAAAAAACTGCAATACCAATAGTCTTGTTCGCTGGGATTCTTTGGTCGTTTGGTCCTTTAGTCGTGAGATATATGGATAATCCGAATCTAGTTCCATGGCAATATATTTTTGGCCGTGGGCTAACGATATTTATTATTTTAAATTTATATTTATATTTTGAAGAAGGAATTAATTTCTATAAAAATTACAAAAAAATTGGAAGATCAGGAATAATAGGTGGATTTGGACTCGGAATAGCCATGATTTCGTTTATCTATTCAATAACAAATACAACCGCAGCAATAACGTTACTATGTTTAGCTGCAATGCCTTTTTTTACAGCAATATTAGCTTATTTATTTCTTAAAGAAAAAATTTCAGTCAATGTTTGGGTTTCAATATTTTTAGCTACAGTTGGAATAATAATAATGGCATTAGGTAATACAGAGAAAAATTCTTTAATTGGTTTTCTTTTTGGACTGACTTCTTCTATTGGTTTTTCAGTCTTTTCAGTTAGTCTAAGATGGCGAAAGGAAACACCAAAGTTCACAACAGTTGCTATTGCTGGTTTATTTTGCTTTATTTTTGCTACCTTAGTAATTTTGATAACAAAACAAACTTTTTTTTCTACAAGTTATAATTCTTCGATGTTTTCACTACATGGTATTATAGTTTGCTTAGGTTTAATTTTTTATTCAATAGGATCAAAGGTAATTCCAGCTGCTGAATTGACGTTATTGTCTTTAACTGAAATTATAGGAGGTATTTTTTGGGTTTGGTTACCACTATTTGGAATTAATGAAATTCCTTCAACAAACACAATTGTTGGAGGCTTTTTTCTATTTTTATCAATTATTTATTATAGCCTTATTATGAGATGGAATAAGCGACATATAGCTCTGAATTAGAGAAAATAAAAAATGACAAAAAAAAAAATTGTCAATAGCTGGAATGAATGGGATCCTCTTAAACATGTTATAGTTGGAAGAGCAGATGGCTGTTGCATTCCAGCTCCAGAGCCCGCTTTAGACGCCAAAGTACCAGAGGATTCTGATATGAAAGGTGAGCACGGTCCTCGAACCCAGGACACAGTGGATAAAGCTAATCAATTATTAAATGATTTTGCGTCATTATTAGAGAAAAGAGGCATCAAGGTTGATAGACCTTTACCTATTAATCATAATCAGAAAATATCCACACCTGATTGGGAAGCACAAAGCATGTTTGGATGTATGCCTTCAAGAGATGTAATTCTCACAGTTGGAAATGAAATTTTAGAGGCAACGATGAGTTATAGATGTAGGTGGTTTGAATATTTAAATTATAGACCATTAATTCAAAAATATTTTGAGGAAGATGAGGAAATGCGACATGAAACTGCACCTAAACCAAGACTTACAAATTTAGATTATAGAAAAGATTATCTTTCAGATAAAATTGGTGTCCAAAAAAGGCTAGAGTGGACTGAAAAAAAATATTTTGTCACAACAGAGGAAGAACCTTTATTTGATGCAGCAGACATTCTTCGATTTGGAAGAGATTTAGTTGTTCAACATGGATTTACTACTAATCTGAAAGGTATTGATTGGTTAAAAAGACATTTTAAAAATCACAGAGTGCATGCCGTAAATTTTCCTGGAGATCCTTATCCAATTCATATTGATGCTACATTTACACCAATAAGAGAGGGATTAATTATCAATAATCCTCAAAGAAAATTACCAAAGAGTCAGAGAAAAATGTTTGAAAAAAATGGCTGGGAAATAATAGATGCCGCTCAGCCAGCTCATAATAAACCTCCACCGCTTTGTTATTCATCTGTATGGCTTTCAATGAATGTTTTAGTTATTGATCCAAAAACAGTATGCGTTGAAAAAAGTGAAAAATTTCAAGCAGATCAATTAGATAAACTTGGTATGGAAGTTATTCCAGTTGAAATGAGAGATGCCTATGCTTTTGGTGGGGGATTACACTGTTGTACAGCAGACGTTTATAGAGAGGGAGAATTAAAAGATTATTTTCCTAATCAATAAAAATTAGTAAAGATTTTTTTTAAAAATTTAATATATTTCAAGTCTTCATTAAATTTTTCATCAGGAATATTTTTATAACTTGAATTAAATTTATTTTTGATACAGATAGCTAAATGAGTATATGGATTTCTACCTTGAGGATGGTTTGGATGGGTAAATAATTGGCTAAGTAAAGAGTCACCTGGTTCTTGAATAATATTCCAAATTTTAGCTTTATTATACTTATTCAATTATTCTCATTATAAATATATTGTTAAAGAACTTGATATTTAATTTTCGGTAGTTTTGTCTACTTCAAATTTTTCAAGTCCTGAAGAAAATTTACTTTCCATAGGATTGTTCTTTTCCTCTAAAGATCTTAATTTATCTAATTCTTTTTGACGTAGTTTTTGCTCTCTCAAATTTTCTTTTCTCTCTCTTTCTTTTTGGTCTCTATCGAATTTTTCTTCCCATTCCTTAATTTTTATGTATTCAAGTTGTTTTTGTTTTTCCTCTTCTTCTTTAATAAGCTTTAAAGCTCTTTCTCTTCTTCTTTTTTCTTTTAATTCAAGATTTTTTTGCTCATCTTCTCTAACTTTTAAATCTATATCTTTTCTATTTTGTTCTTGTTCTTTAGATTTTAATTCTTTCTCTTTATTTCTGATATCATTAGTAAGTAAAATTAAATTCTCATCTTTTCTAATAAGTCTATCGTTTTCTATTTTTTGTTGTTCCTCTTTTAATTTTATTTCTTTTTCTTTAGTTCTAAGCTCGTCTTCTTTTGATTTCAATTTAAGGTCTTCTTTTTTGAGTTTTTCTTCCCATATTCTTAATTCTTTTTTCTCTTTTATGATGTCATTATTTTCTTGAAGTTTTTTTAATTTAATTTCTTTAATTTTTTTTATTTCTTGATTTTTTTTAAAATTTAAATAAGCACTACTTAGTGATTTTGTAGTTATAGAAGCTATTTTAGAAAAACCAATTGCTTTTTTTGGTTTATTTTTTTTTGTTTTAAATTTAGAATTTTTTTTTATGCTCATTTTATAAAAAGTCATTTGAGCAAAAAATTAAAATTGATTCAATACCCATTTAAACTTTTTTAACTATTTTGAGTTTCAACCTGTAGGGGATATTTTTTTAAAAATTATTGATTTAGGTAATATTTTTTTTGCATTAAATATATCAAAATATTAATAAATTAATGTGAAAAAAATAAAAAGATTAATTATTGCTTGTGACGGAGAGTCTGCAAGTGGGAAGAGCACTGCAGCAAAGCTTGTTTCTAAGAAATATAACTTATTATTAATAAACTCAGGTTTAATTTACAGATATTGTAGCAAGATGATAATTAAGAATAAGCCCAAAGATATTGTCCTTTTTTTAAAAAGTAAATTAAAAACCATAACTTATAAAAAAATTACCAAACATAAACTACACTCTGAACTAATTAGTAATCATGTTGCATTTTTAGCAAAAAATAAAAAAGTAAGAGAAATAGTAAATAAATTTCAAAAAAAAATTATTAGATCTAATAAAAGAATTTGTGTCGAAGGTAGAGATATTGCAAGTAAAATTCTTGTAAAAAATCCTAAATACGATTTAGCATTTTATTTTAAATGTAATTTAAAAGAGGCAAGTCGTAGAAGATGGCTTGAGATTAAAAAAAAAGTTCCTTTGAACAAGGTTGAAAGATCTTTATATATTAGAACAAAGATGGATAAGAATAGAAAATTTAGCCCTTTGATAAAAGTTAAAGATGCAATTTTGATTAAGACTGACAATTTGTCAAAGAAACAAGTATTGAGAAAAATGTCTCATCACATTGAAAACTTATATTAATTCTGGCTTTCGCTTTTTGATGGTTCATCAATTGGTTCAGTTGTTGGATTAAGCTCTATTCCAGCAGGGGTAATTGTTTGAGGCATTGCAACAAATTGAGAGTCGGGGTTGTCTACCGTTTGCCTTACACGCATTCTATGAATTCCATAAAAACCAATAATTGAGTGAAAGAAAAATAAAAAAATAAAAAAACCATTAGAACCAACAACATCCATAAATATAGAACATAAAAGAGGACCGCTTATTGCACCTAAACCAAAAACAAATTGAAGACCCGCACCCGCTGCAACAAATTTATCCTTAGAAATATAATCGTTTGTATGAGCAAGAATTAATGAAAACATAGGTAAGCTACAAAAAGAGAATAAAATAAAAAAAATATAGAACCATGTTTTGCTAGTCGCAAGATCACCTGGTAAATACATTTGTCTAGAAACTATAATTGCTAGAATCGCAAATAGAGCTGCACCAAAACTTGAAAAGATTATTACTTTTCTTCTATCATATATATCTGATACTTTTCCAATTGGAAATTGAGCTATTGCACCAGAAATAGCTAGTAAAAAAGTTACAACTGAAATTTCTAATATCGTAAAGTTCATTGATGTTGCATAAACTGCTAGTAAAGTAAATAGTGCTGACTGTATTGTTCCATAAAAAAGAGAACTTATCATACCAAATGGAGATGACTCATAGAGTTCTTTTAACTTCATAGCTTTTATACTTTTGAACGTGGGTGGTTTTTTTTTTGTTAAAAGAATTGGAATTAATGCAGCAGAGGTTATTACAGAAATTAATATGAAGGGTTGAAAATTTTTTGGACTGCTAAAGTTAAGTAAAAACATACCTATGCCAAGAGAACCATATAGAATAACCATATATACTGAAAGCACACTTCCTCTGTTTTTATTACTTGATCTATCATTTAACCAACTTTCAGCAACTGTATAAATGCAAACCATACTTATTCCAGTTAAAACTCTAAGTAGAAACCAAACAAAAGGATTGATTATAATAGAATGAATTAGAATAACTAATGATGCTAATGATGCAAAGGCTGCAAAAACTCTTATATGACCAACTCTAGAAATGATATTAGGAATTGTTGCTGCACCTATAAAATATCCAACAAAATAACCAGACATCATAAAACCAGTAGATGTTAAGCTAAATTCTTCTTGGACAGCCCTAACTCCCAAGAGAGTTCCTTGAAAACCATATGCCATCATAATAAAGCTCATCCCAAGAAATAGTGCCCAAGAATTTTTTAAAACTTTATTCATAAAAACTATCGTAAGTATTCGCGGTCTATTAATAAATCAAGTCTTAATTGTGACAAGCTTATGAATTTTTTAGTTTTAAAAATGAGTGAATAGCAATTGTCAAAATTATTATTATACCCCCTTGAATAGTTTCAATACTTGGTTGTTCCTTTATAATCATCCAGACCCAGATTGGACCAATTATTGTTTCCAATAAAAAGAAAAGGTTTACTTCTGCTGCAGGTATAAATCTTGGAGCAATTGTAACTAGAACAAATGGAATTGCAACGCATAGTGTGCACATAAGTGGAACAATGAATATGTCTTTTTCTGAAAGTTCAAAACTTCTTACAAAAAATAAAGCAAATAATGCAACAAAAAGTTTACCAACCACTGCAGCTGGAACCAAATTTTTAGATTTAGCAGATCTTATAGTCACAGCACCCACTGCTAAACCTAATGCTGTAATTAATCCTAATATATCACCATAAAAATTACCAAGTTTTAAAGAGTCAAAAAAAATAAAGATTATAGCTAAAAAAGTAATTACTATTGATACAAGAGTTTTTTTATCCGGAGGTTCTTTTAAAAAAATAGCACTTAGTAGTGCTGAAAGCATTGGAGCAGTAGCAATCATTACAAGAGTATTAGCAACATTTGTATTTTGTATTGAAACCACAAAAGTGATATTTGTTATACTGAAAGTTACAACATATATCAGGCCGTGATGACCACTGGTAAAAAGAATTCTAAAAAAACTGAGTTTATAAATTATCAACATAACGAGAAAAACCAAAAAAAAAGGTATCAATCCTCTGTAAAATACAAGCCCCCAAGTATCAATATTAGATAGCCTTATAAACAAAGAGTCTGGGGTGATAAATATAACCGCAACAAAAGCTAGCAAAGAACCTTTTTGTTGATCACTTAAATTATTCACGCTTTTAGTTCTTTCCAAAAAATTTTAGCTAGATTGATCTTAGATAAATCATAAAAAGTTTTTAATCCTGTTGGTGATGTAACATTAATATCTCCGTTGAGTCTTTGATCTATAAGATCAATTCCTGCAAAAAATATTTTTTCTTTTTTGAGATCTTTAGCAATCATTTTAGATATTTCTCTCTCTTTCCTCGTTAATTTAGTATTAACAGGTTTTGCACCTTTGCTCATATTACTTAAAAAAGAACCTTTTTTGGGAATCCTTGAAATTGCGCCCATAATTTTTCCATTAATCAAAAAAATTCGCTTATCTCCTTTTTTTATTTTGGGTAAATATTTTTGGCATATGATAAAATTATGTTTTTTTATTAATTTTTTGACAGTCTTTGAGTCAAATTTTTTCAACATATGAATATCATTACCGCTATAACTATGAATTGGTTTAATTATTACTTTAGAATGTGCTTTAAAAAAATTTTTAATCTCTTTAATATTTTGAGAAAAAATTGTACTAGGCATTATTTTTTTATATTTTACAGAATAAAGCTTTTCAGAAATATTTCTTATTGATGTTGGATTGTTAATTATTTCTACATTTTTTTTTATAGTATCTAATATGTATGTAGTCGTGACATACTCTAAATTAAACGGCGGATCTTGTCTAATTAATATAAATTTGCATTTAATAAGATTTAATTTTTGCTTTTTAATGATTTCAAAAAATTTTTTTTTTTTGTAATTGAACTTTATAAAAAATCCATCAGCTATTACTTTTGAATTTACTATTGATAAACTTTTTGGTTCATAATAAAAAATTTTATACTTCTTCTTTTGAATTTCATTAGCAAGAAAAACACTTGTATCTGTTTTAGGATTTAGGGATAAAGGATTATTTCCTTGAATAGCTACAATTTTATTTATCATATAATTCGTTCAAATCTTCATTCTTGGAAAATTTATTAATCATATGATCTGCATTCGTAGTTTTATTATTAATTATTTTTTGTAAATGACTTAAAAATAAACACTCATTTTTTTTAGCTTTGTTTTGAATATCTCTATTCTCAAGTCCTTTTCGTGATACAGATAATAAAGTAGTTGCCCAATAAAGAAGATCTTTGCCCATTAATTGTGTATTAAATCCTTTAATTGGAGCTTCAAGATACGCATTTATAATTTTACTTTTATCCCACTTTGAAATTATTTCATAAATTTCGTCA
>MDTD01148280.1_pt1 | contig 15157 bp, 17 predicted proteins | sample 811221 | NCBI WGS metagenome assembly MDTD01 (sample SAMN05326646, study PRJNA326480) | marine metagenome | isolation source: seawater | place: Pacific Ocean: South West | collected 2011
AATGTCAATTAATCCGTTGTTATAATGATATAAATGATCCTGATAGTTTAGTATATGTAATTTGTTATAGAAATTAAAAGGACACACCCGGATTTGAACCAGGGACCTATCGATCTGCAGTCGATTGCTCTACCACTGAGCTATATCCCCATTTGCCACCTGTCGGATTTGAACCAACGATCTCCCGCTTACAAGGCGGGTGCATTAACCAACTATGCTAAAGTGGCTCTTTTATATGAAGGTATCTAATTCTAGCATAGTTTATCTGAGATTTACAGGAATCGAACCTGCAACCTTCTGATCTGGAGTCAGACACGCTACCATTGCGCCAAAATCTCATGGATTCGATGCCGTGAATCGAACACGGGTTCTCTCGGCCACAACGAGAAGTACTGACCACTATACTACACCGAACTGCCCCCACTGAGGATCGAACTCAGGACCTTACGCTTACTAAGCATACGCTCTACCAACTGAGCCATAGGGGCTTCACATTTATATATATCCTAATCTTTATATAATTATTATATTTAACTTATAACTATCTCTTATTTTCAAATTTTTTTTATAGCTACAATTTACTCTATTTTTTTTTTCTATTAATTAAACTCGTCCTATTTATATTATTAATATAATCTTAATATTTAATGCCATATTATCCAGATATTAATACATTATTTATACATATACCAAGAACCGGTGGCACTTCTTTAGAAAATTTCCTCAAAACTAAATCAAGACAACTTCTTTACTGTACACGACATTTTCATGGAATTAATGGATTTCATGGTTGCCACAATAATATCTTAGCTGAAAAAAACTTTAAACTATATACAAGTCAAATTAATTCTATTAATCCAGGTAATTGGAAAATATATATTAATGATTATCCTGATTTACGTGCACATATCAACAATAAAAAAAAAGCAATCGAACACTGGAGAACTCTCGGTTATTATGAATGTAGAAAATTTGGTCCAATTATTTCACAATATGATAAATTTAAAAATATTAATAAAAATTTAGAAATATCACTTCAACATCAACCTTTCAATATTATATATAAACATAAGGAATTGTTAAATGTTAATTTTAATAATATTAAAATTATAACAATTGTTCGTAACCCATATGATCGTATTATTAGTGATCTATTTTATTTTCAATTAATTGAAGAAAATTTTAGTCCTAGAAAAATTAGTAATATTATTAAAAAATATATAAATGAACATATATACGATAATCATAACTTACCACAATATAAATTTATATCAAATGATAATGGAGAAATTATTGATAATATCCATATATTTAAAACTGAGACATTAACAGAAGATTTAAATAAATGTGGATATAATTATGTACGCAAAAAAATAGAAAAAGAAAAAAGATATACTACTTTACAGTATAGTAATTATTTAAACAACAAAAGTATTGATATTATTAATAATTTTTATAAAAAAGATTTTGAATTATTTAATTATCAAATGATAACACATTCATCTTCTAAATCTCTCGAAAATGAAAGGATAATACATCAATCAGATGATAACACTTTTATCCCTTCAAAATTTCTAGATGATCAAAAAAGTAATATAATTAATTTTTCAGGAAATTTAGTAAAATTTTCAGAAAATTTAGTAGAAGACACTATTAATAGATTACAAATTTGATTATCGTAATATGTCATATATATAAAATGTTATTGCTTGTAAAAGACCTAATCTTACTGCACGCAATACTGCACCCCTATATAACCCACTTATACCTTCATTTTTTAAAATACTATTACCTAAATAAAATAAACTAATCTTATTTGTTGTTATCTGCTGTCTTGTTTTGATTACATCTAATGGGTTATTTACTATTACCGCTAATGACCCTCCTATTAATCCTCCAAAAAAACTACTATATGATTTTAAATAATTATAATTACTATCAATGTAATCTTTTGTTCTATCAACTGTTAAAAAGGTTATACCTTGTGTTAAACCTTGTTTTATAGTTGTTGCATTCCCTCCATTCCATAAACCTTTTATACCTCTATCCTTATATATTTCACTTATTGCATTGTATATAGGTTTTTTTTTTCTTATTGAATATATCTTTAACATTTCTGATGGTGTCATAAATAAAAAAGCCTCAGCACATCCTGTTAAAACACCTGCATTAAACTTTTCAATATTATTTAATGGATTTTTAGAATTTTTTTCAATTTGATCATAAATTTCAAATCTTAATGCTGCTCTTGGAAATGCAAAAAAAACTGGTGGGAACATACCTCTGTACATTGCCCATAAACCATTTGTTCGTGTGTAATGTACTGTTTGAAGTAATATATTTTGCGATTTTACTGGAAATTGTTTTACTGTTTTCATAAATTCTAATGGCCATACAGCTGCCTGAGATGCCATCCCACTTATACCTCCAAACAAAATATTATTCATGTCCATTCTATTTTTATTACTATAATTTATAATATCAGAAAAAAAAAAAACTCGATTTTTATATGTTTACATATAAAAATTGAATATTTTTCCTGTTATATAATAAAAATTGGGCAAGGGAATAGTAAGTATCCAGAAAGTTCAAAAATAAGGTCACATCGTGTTACTGTTATACAACAGTACAGAAAATGGCTATATAAAAAACATATACACAACAAAAAATTGGACGGTTTACTCTTCTTCGTATGGCAAACAATGAATGGTATAGTAAAAATTCTAAATATAAATCTTATCGTCCAAATAATAATTATATCAAACAGTATAAAGATATACGTTCTATTAAAATATAAATATTTTATTTAAAATTCACGATAATTCATTTATAGTATTATAATTAAATACTATAAATTAATATTTAGGTGTTACTAATAAAATATTAAATATTTATAAATGTTTTCTTATATTTCATCCTATTTATTCCAACTTGTATGGTATCCTAAAAAAAATAATATAAACAATATAAAAGATGGATATGTTATTACTGACCATAATAAAAATTGTCTAAATAATTATAATCATATACAAAAAAATTATTTAGGCGATAAAATACAAAATAAAAATGAAAATAAATTAAATTATCTATCTTCACAGAATAAAACTCATAAACTTATTGATGAAATGATGTTAAAATCAATAGACAATATTACAAAAAATAAATAATTTAAAATAAAAAATTATATGCATTAAAAAAAAAATATTATTAATTTTAATGGAAAATATTGTTAATAGTGTTTCAACAAGAGTAAATGGTATTGCAAATGGAACATCCTCAGTAAGTAATGTTCTAAAGGATTTTGTTATGCAAAATAACCTATTATCAACATCTTTAGCGGTTACCTTAGGTTTTTCGACACAAGATTTTATAAAGGCTTTTATTGCAGATATTATTATGCCCATTTTACATCCCTTATTTGGTACAGTTGGTGTCGAAAAGTGGGAACAAAAAGAACTCACAATTGGTAAATTCACATTTAAAATCGGTCATTTTCTATCTATCTTCATATATTACTCAATCATACTAACAATTATATATATTATAATTAAATTTTTTAATAAATAAATTCAGGTACACTCTTAGTTAAAAAATTCAACATTTTTTATGTACCTGATAATAAAGTCTTTTTCGATATTATAACTATGTGTACCCAATTTTTTTGTTCTTATACTAACTTCGTCGTTTCTTTCTTTCCAAAAACATGAATCATTAAAAAAACCTAGTAATTTAAATTCAGCTTCTGGATATAATAAGTAGTATTTTATTATAGTTATTATACCTGTACTTAATATTGATGTATCTATTTTTTTTTTCTTTTTTATTTTATCTATTAACTTATGGTCTTTCGATATTATGAATTTCTTCACATCTCTTATGTTCCTAAGTATCATCATTTTTGTTAATTCATCCTCTCTTTCAATATCTAATACTAAATTATTATCATTTATTATATACATTTTTTTATTTTCTACTTCATTTATCGTATCACTATTCATAAAATTATCATAACCCATTATTCTATTTGTACTAATATTATACCTAAATATAATATCTTCTTGTTTTTTTTGTATTTTGTTAAAGTACTTTAAGCTTTTAAATTTAAACCTTATAAATATATCAGAATTACGTATTAATTTTTTTATTTGTTTATTATTATTATTTCTTTCTAAGTAAATTGGGTTATTCGCGAGTAAAGTAATTATCATATTTATTATATTATATTATTTTTGTATAATGATTATATTTATTTTAATTAAATAATTGTGTATTTGGATAATCTCGTATTAATTTTTCTTTCGGTTCTCTTAGACCGAAAAAGTATTCACTATTTCTTCCTGCTAAAGATACACACCATACTGCATTTTCTTTATTATTACCTATATATCTTCCATAATCATTATATACACTTTTTTGATTTTGTACATTGTACCAACCTCTTGGTAAATCTTCTATACCTTTATCATTTATATCTTCATTTCTCATTTTAAATGACATTATCCTTTTCCCCCTTTTTATTTTTATCTTATTCAGATAATCTTTTGCTATAAAACTAAAATACTCTTTATATATAAAAAAAAAACTTACTTGACATTGAATTCCACATTCCTTCACATATTCATACCACTTACTATTTATTTCTTTGACAATATTACTTTTCATGTTTCTTATTATGAGTGTTGTCCATAACATTGTACCTTTTTCGCTATAACCTTCCTTTGTCTTTTTTACTATGAAATTTTTTATTTTTTCTCTTTCACTTTTGTATCTTTCTTGACCATTTATTGATTCATTATATTCATTCCATACACTATGATATACTATTGGATTTATTTTTATCATTAGAGGATAATTACATTTTTCAATTATTTTATATATCTCATCATAAAAGACTATATTTTTTGAATCAATATATATAGTTATTTTATATGTATTCAATACATCCACAATATCTGGTCTACATTTATATATTTTAGACATCATAGAACATTTATTTATATTATTTGTTAATTCTTCATCTATATATACCGTCTCCCAACCTAAATTACGTGCTTCTATTAATGTTTCTCTATTATTTGATATATAAAAACAGCTAAAATTTTCTGATGCCCTATTTATTACATTTGATACATTTTCATTCGTACCAAAAAAACATGTATAGAATGCAACTTCATCTTTTCTTCCCACTTCGCTTAATGTATTTTTCAAGTTATATTTTTCTAATCCTTCTATTAAACTCTCTCCTAAATTTATATATATATTTTTTCTACTTTCATATTTAATCACACTTTTATCATTTATCACTAATAAATTATGATTCAAATTATTTTCAATACCTTCCTCTGATTCATTTTCAACATTACTAATATGTACTGTAAAAAATTTTCTTAATTCTATGTTACGATATATCAAACTAAATCTTTCCCTCCCTATCTCTTTTCCCAATACTTTTCTACTCAGTTTGTAAAATACATAATTTAAATTAAATATTTCTATTCCAAAGAAATTACATTCTAAGTAAAATATTTTATCTTCTAATTTCTCTAATTCATATTTATTTAATATTTCTAGAATAACTGATTTTTCAGTTTTTTTATTAATTATTATATTTATTCCACTATTTATAAATTTTATAGTTGAAAATATTATTTTTTCTATATCATCTTTCGTTTCAGGATATTTTTGTAAATCAATATAATAAATTTTGTTTAAATATTTTTTTATCGGTACATATCTTTTTAAATTCGAATTTATTATAATATTTATATCATCCAGTATACTTATATCTTCTAAGATATCAAGTATATTAGTATCATCTAAAACTATTAAATTTATCATCTAATCTAACTAATATTCATATTTTTATATTTTTCATGTAACACAGTTGTTTTATTATATATTCCTTCTATATCTATATCTCTTTTTCTTTCTATTGTACTTTCTATTTTATAATTATAATATACTGGTATACATGTACTAAAATATGTTTTACAAATTAAATATAAAAAATAATCCGCTGAAATTGGTACGTTATTATAATTATTATTTGTTTTTCTACTTATTAGTTTATCTATTTCTGAAAATGAGCGTAAATCTATTTCCCTATTATTAATTTTTTCAACTATTTTTTTCATCCCTAATCTATTTATCACGTAACATCCCGTTCCAGAGAAAGAATGCTTTTCTCCAAAATACTCTAACCAATCAATCCATTCTTTCCCATTATTTATATTCTCTATGCATATATTATATATGTATTCTGAGTAATAAAAACCTGAACTTGTTAATTGTAAAATTTCCCAATCATTTGGAGCATTTTTTATTATATTTTTTTTATTATTAATTAATCTTTCACATTTTATATCATCTTCGAATATAATACATATATTATCATTATTATCCCATGCCATTTTTATAGATAATATGTGTGATACTAAACATCCTATCTCGTTTTTTTTTATTATTTTATTTTCTGGTAGTAATATCTTATAATCTTCATATATATAATACCCCTCACCTATTTTATATATATTTTCCCCATTTACTGCATCAAATATTTCTACTTTTTCAAAGTATGGATAAATTTCATTATATATACTATATAAACGATCTATTGAATAAGATAAATTAATTATATACGACGATATATCATAGTAATTTAAATTACTACACTTTAATTTCTCAGTCAATAATTTATTTTTTATTTGTAAACCTATTTTTTTGTATATTATGTATGAATTATAATCTATTATTTTTTTATTTATTATCTCTATCTTGTTTAGTACTTTTTTACATTTTTTTCTTAGGTACATGTAATTATTTAATTCAGTCTCAATAAATGCATATGAATTATATAGTATTTTTATATATTTCTGTAATTTACTATTATCATTTATTGAAATCAAATCTAAAAACTGTATTATTATATACCTCTCTGATAATAAGCTTTTATTATTTATGATATTATCAATATCTTTTACTACTATAATTTCTATATCATTCTTTTTTTTTGTATTTTTATTTTTATAATAACCATACAGTATATAATGTAATTGGTTTTTTTCTTTATTATACACCTTACTATCTATATAGGAGTACATCTGATTATTTACAATTTTATGTCTATGGTTTTTATTTAAATATTCTATTATTGAATTATTTAAATTATTGTCTGCATTTTTTATGAATATGTCTGAATATAGTATATTTAGAAAGCTTCTATTAAATATAAATATATTTTCATATTTTATACAAAATGTATTAATCAAATTTCCTATATTTTTTTTATAAAAAGTTATGAAATATGTTAATAATATACTATTATTTACTATTATGAATATTTCATTTCCTTCTATATTTCTATATTTTTCCATATATTTTAAAAAATAATATGTACTATTCGGTTTGTAAATTATCTGTATATCATTTATTATACTATCCTTTTTTATTATGCAATTTTCTTCTTCAATGTTATAATAAAAAATATTTAATTTATTCATTTTATTAATTGAATAAATTATTCTTATGTAATCTAGTCACTATTTTCTTTTAATATACTATCTAATAAATTAAAAAACTTTTCTTTTATCTCTCCTATATCATCTCCTTCTTCATCTAAAGATATTTTATCTGGCATTCCTAATGGTATTGGGCTTCCTTTTGGAATATCACCTTCCCATTTTCTTCCCTCATATTGACCAAATTCATAATAATGCTGATAAGGCTTCCTCTTCCATTTCCCACTTTTTGCAATATCTGGATAATTTTTTAAATACTTTTTCTCAGATTCTGTTAATTGTTTATACCCAGAAACTACTTTCCCAAATTTCCTTCCTTCATAGTAACCAAATTTCCTCCAATGTTTTATTGCTTTCTCTTTTGTTTTTATCCCTTTTTTTTTCAAATCTGGATTATCACTTATATATGTTTCCCACTCATCTATATCTATTGAATCAATATCACACATATCTAATTTATCTCATTTTTTACTATATTTTTTTCCGTATCTATTTAAATCCATTGAATAATTTTATTTTACAATACGGACATTTACTACTATATTTTAACCATTTAAATAAGCATTTTACATGAAATATATGACCACATTGTAATTTTATCAGATGTTTATTCTTACTTGTGTCTAAACATATTATACACCTACTTTCGTTATTTCCTAAATCTAAATCATTTTCCTCATATATTTCTATATTCATTTTTTCACTTTCTACAAGAGTATGTTTTAATGTTATACATATTATGAGATTTATTTGATTTTCTTTCAATCCTGTTTTCCTTAATCCAAATTTATCACATTGTTCATCTATTTTTTCTTTCAATCCCTTTATATTTCCATCTCCTATTATTACTAGATGTTCAAATATTTTAATTGTTAAATCATCATCATCTTCTCCATTATCTATGTAAATTTCATTTAAATTTTCATTTTCTTGACTCTCATTTTTACAACAATTTCCAATTAAATATACCATTAATACTGTCGATACAGCCATTATTAAAGGTATATATTCTGTTATTGAATCTATCATCTACTGTTTTATCTAAATTATTTATTATCAATCTATATTTCCGCAAGATTCCATATATATTATCTTCAGACATAATGGACATTTATCTGAATATTTAAACCAATCACTTATACATTCGTCATGAAAAAAATGTTCACATGGAAATTTACTACAACTTTCTTCCTCTTCTATATTTGATTGACATATACTACAAAACTCATTTTCATTTGAATTATATGATAAATTTTCTAATATTTCGTCTTCAATAAATATTGATAAAATTTTGCAATATATATGATAATATTGGTTTTTCTCCAAATCTAATACAAATCTATTATTATCTAGTATTTCTACGATTTCGGCTTCTTGTTCCCTATTTATCATATTATTATAATACGTAATATCTATCATTCCTTCTCCTTCTTGCGTATTTAATACTGGGCTACTTCTAACATTTCTTCGATATTCACTTACATCTAATTCACCTATACATGAATCATTACATACAAATTTTCTTAAAAAAACATATACTACACCAATACCAAAGCCAAAAGACATACTATATAATAGTAAATTACTTGTGACTTCCTCCATATACATTTTATTAATTAATTATCATCTTAAATTAAACTTATTTTCATATTTTCATATTTTATTTCTTTATGACTTTAAAAGCCAAAATTCATCTACTATATTCATATCATTTTCTTGTAAACCTTTCTGAATCCAGTGTAATTTATTCTCTATTACTGATAATATCCCGTAACCATATTGTGATACCTGAATATATGACCAATCATTTTTTTTTCTTACAAATCCATCTAAGTTTTCTCTACATCCAGCTGCTCCAGATATTATATGTATTGGTATATTCAAGTCTAAATATGGACTATCTCTTCTAATTGATGTATCATTATATACTGGATACATTCTTTGATAATTATGCTCATGTGCCCATATTTCAACATCAACACCATACCTATATAATAATTCTTCTAAACCTATTTTAACTTTATCATTTCTATATCTACAATCATCCATATCGTATGTATCACAGTACATCGGACGATGACCCATTACTATTATCCATGGTCTTTCTCTCCTACTTTCATTCGCTATTTTTAAATCATTTTCTAGCCATTTATACTGTTTATCTATTAACTTTTCTTGACTCTTATAATAATATACCTCAGTTGATATACTTATTATATGTAAATTCCTTATATTCCAACTATACCATAAATTTTCACTATCACCTGGCATATAAAATCTATTCCTATATTCACTAAAATTATCAGCGTATTCATGATTACCTGGACATACCATATAAGGTACTCTTTTTGACATTTGTTGTATCAAATTCATAAAATTATCCCCTTTTTTACCACCATCACCATTCAGATCATAAGCAAAATCCCCAACATGTAGTATACTATCTATATTATTCTCTTCTAACTCTCCTTCTATAAATTTTATTGACCTTGAGTTATCATAACCTAAATCACCGTATATAATTAAATTTGTTTTTTTATCTTTTTTATTTTCAGGTACTATGAATGTACTGTTAAATAAAAGATTACTGCCTATACTATATTCATATTTTCCAGCTATTAAATTTATGCACTCCACTTTATATATATATTGTGAATGTATTAGTGAACTCTTAAATTTTTTTTTCCCTCCAGTATATCTTCTCCATTCTCTTTCCTCTAATTTTTTTATAATTACTATAGATTCATCCTCTTCTATAGTACTCCAGGTAAACCGAATATCTTCTACTTTTTCTCCATAACTTAAATGTACTTGCTGTGGTTCTATCGGGTTTATCTCATTTTCAATTGCTGCATATATTAATAAGAATAGAAATACTAAACAACAAAAAATTAATAATTTGTTACTTTTTCTTTTATACCCTGGGATTATTATATAAGCTGGTTTATTATTCATTCTATCTATTATATTTTATATAATTGTGTTTATATTCATTTATTATTTTTTAATTTAAATGATGAGTATAAATATTTTTCTTATTTATTAATATATGAGGTATTCATTAAAAAATAAAAAACAAATATCTTTAAAAAAACTAGTTAAAAAAAACTTAAAACATAAAGGCGGCAGTTCTTCAAGTCTTTCTTCTGGATCTAGTAATGGTTTTTATGATGGCTTCTGTGATGGTGGTAAAATTTCTCAGTGTGCCCATGTTGTTGGATCAAATAAATGCGGAGGGAAAAGAAAAAATAATAAAAGAAAAGTATATAAAAAACATACTGGCGGTAATCAACAAACTTCATCAACACAACAAAATCCCTTCTATACTGGATTCTGCGATAATGGTAAATTGTCACAATGTATTAATATGTCCGGTCTTAATCAAAACTGTGGAGGAAATAAATCTAAAAAAAATTTAAAAAAAAAATTAAAAAACCATCTTGGTGGTAATCAACAAAATTCATCAACACAACAAAATCCTTTCTATACTGGATTCTGCGATAATGGTAAATTATCACAATGTATTAATATGTCTGGTCTCAATCAAAACTGTGGTGGTAAATCCAAAAAAAATAAAAGATTATCTAAAAAAAATAGAAAATCATCCAGAAAAAATAAAAGATCATTATCTAAAAAAAATTGAAAAATTTTAATTATAAACAGTTAACACTTAATTAAAATGTCAACCGCTCAAAAATTTAACCATTATGAAACTTATGAAACACCTGATAATCCTTTCAATTCTTCCGAAATTAGAAAAGGTTTTATCAAGAAAGTTTATTCTCTACTTACACTTCAACTTCTATTTACTATTGGAGTATCATCATTATTTATGTATAATAATTCTGTAAAAAAATTTGCAAATACTAATACTGGTTCAGCATTAGTATTTATATGTATAGTTAGCCTTTTTGTTACACTTATTTCTATGTTCTGTAATCCAAATATTGCTAAAAAATATCCAGATAATTATTTTCTCCTATCATTCTTTACTATTTGTAACTCTTATGTTATCGGTTTTATTACAACACAATATGATACACTCACTGTCCTACAAGCTTTTGCAGTTACAGCTGCAATAACTTTTGCCTTAACAATGTACGCTTGGCAAACAAAATATGACTTTACTACTTGGGGTGCCGGTTTACTATCATGTCTTGTTGCTATTATCATTGTTAATATACTTAATATATGGATTCAAAATACAGTACTTCATACTATCATGTCTTGTTTTGGTGCTATCCTATTTTCATTCTATATTATTTATGATACTCAACTTATTATTGGTGGTAAACATAAAAAATATCAATATGATATTGACGATTATGTATTTGCAACTATTACTCTATATCTCGATATTATTAACCTATTTTTGTATATTCTTAAATTACTAGATGACAAAAATTAATTCTTACTTTATCTAAATTTAAATAAATATAAAAATATACTTTTTTATATTATTAAATGTCGCTATCTATACATGAAAATGTATATTTAAATATATATGATTTAACATCTATTAATTCTGTTCTTGAATATATACATATTGGTGCTTATCATTCTGGTATAGAAATATATGGTAAGGAATATGGCTTTAATTCTAGTGGTGTTTATACTATTGAACCTCAATCTTTTTCAAACTTTAAACAAAATATTCTTCTTGGTACTACTACTAAATCTCAAAATGATATTAATAATATTATATCCAATTTACAGGATAGATTTACACCAGATTTATATAATCCTGTTAAAATCAATTGTCATTTTTTTGCTAACGAATTATCACATCAAATTCTATATAAACCTATACCACGTTACCTTAATCGTCTTCCCTCTCTTTTTAGTTGTATACCCATACAAAAATATATATAAAGAAATATTTATGACATAACTTATAAAATGTCCACACACGTAGTTATTGCAACTTTCAATTTCAATAGCGTTGAAAATAAAAATGAATTCCTCGATATTCTTCGAGGAGAAAATGGTCTTGTAAAAACTCGCGCCTGCACTGGTTGTATTCAAATCGAATGCACTGAATCAAATACACATGATAGACAAGTTGTCATTTTACAAAAATGGAATAAACAAGAAGATCATGAAGCTTATTTAGAAATGCGTAAAGAATCTGGCATGTTTGATGTTCTTGAAAAACTCCTCTCAGAACCACTTAATGTCCAGAGATTCACTCTCTTAAATTTTTAATTTACCCGTTTTATTTATATTTTTTATATACTTAACATTTATTACTAAATAAATGTTGAGAACTTTTCAAAATATACAAAAAAAATTACCTTTATTTAAGCGAAATTACTATACATCTCCCCCAAAAGCCATAGATATACTTGAGTATGGTAAAAAAGAAAGAACCAATTCATCTGTTAACACCGTTTTTGCCAAAGATACAGATAATTGTTATAAATGTTATGATCTAGTTAAAAAAAATAACCTTAGTTACCTCACTATAAAAAATAGTGATAACTGTATCATTGGTATATTATCACGACACGATATTAAGGTAAATCTATTACGTCACGAATATGAGGATGAAGAAGATGAAAAAATAAGGGAAACAATTAGACAATCACCACATTGATTTAAAGAAATAATAGCTATTATGAATATGAATAAACAGGATAATTCAAAAGATTATCCAGAAATACAATTCAAAAAAGAAGAATCTTCTCAGGAAAATAATATCTATCATGACCATCAACATACACATAGTGATATGTGTGGTCATAAAAAAATAAAACATAATGATCATTACGATTATTATGTTGGTAATCAAATACACCACCAGGGAAATAATGGTTGTGAAATTCACGGCAAAATTGAATTCAAAAAATACTTCTATTCAAGTTTGTATAAAAATATTAATCATATATCTTTAAAAAAAACAAAATGGTATAAAAATATCTATTTTTTAAGATTTTTTACAATGTTTATTTTAACTGGTGGTTTTTTCTTAGTTGAATTAATCATTGGCATACAGATTAATTCCTTAGCATTACAAGCTGATGCTTTTCATATGGCATCTGATGTATTAGCACTTTTAATTGGCTATTATACATTGCACATTACTAACAGGGAAAAAAACGATATTCAAACATATGGTTGGTCTCGATCAGAAGTTATTGGTGCACTTATTAATTGTGTTTTCCTTTTATCTACTTGTTTTAATATTACACTTGAAGCTATACATCGTCTAACTGATATAGATGAAATTAAATATACTCTTGGAAATGAAACTGATAAATTACTAATTGTTGCTGCTGTTGGATTATTTATTAATATTATTGGATTATTTATATTTTCACATGGTCATTCTCATGGTCATTCTCATAGTCATTCTCATAGTCATACTCATTCACCTACTAATTCTAATCTTAATGTTCAGGCTGTTTTTATGCATGTACTTGGTGATGCTCTTGGCTCTATTGGTGTTATTATCAGTGGTCTTATAATTAAATATTGTGAAGGTGATATCCGTTTTATATCTGACCCTTTGTGTAGTTTCTTCATTGTATTCATTATTATTTTTAATACTTTACCTATATTCAAAAATTCATATCATATACTACTACAAAGTACCCCTAATGATATTAATATTCAAGAAATTCAACAACACTTACAAAATATACCAGATATTATATCATCTCATGATCTTCATGTCTGGCAACTCAATACAGATAGAATACTTGCAACTATGCATATTATTATCCAATCAAATAAAACCTCACAACAAATTACTGATATTTTAGATCAAGTTAAACTTTACTTGCATAAAATTAATATTCATGACTCAACTATACAAATTGAATTCGATATACAAGAAAATGAAAAATGTCGTGAACCAATATGTTCACAAAACTGTCCTAACTTCTAAATTTATTGCCTACGTTAATTAATAGTATATTTAATATTTCTATTAATTATCCTGTACATGTATTCATTTAAATTTGATGAAGAAACAATTACACAAATTAACAACAATAATCCTAATTTTATTAAAAATTATCACTCTCTCCCAACTATCTTTCAAAAAGATATTCTAGAAAAATACTATTTTTCTAACTGTAAAAATAAAATTAATATTGATAAATTATATTTTAATACTTATAAAAATATTACCAATATACAAAACTTCACAATTATACTACTTAATTCTGAAAAATATGATCTTTTTAAAGAAATATATACAAAATATTTGTTAAATAATACTATACTTGATAGATCAAAGGAAAATAACTGGTTTTCATCTCATTATGAGATTATTTCAATACTTTTTTTTACTAATAATTCTGAACTTATTTATTGGATTTTACAAAAATTATGTGATTACTCAATTTCAATTAAAGAGAAAAAAAAGAAAAGAAAAAAGAATTCACCTATTAGTTATAAGTTAAAATATAAGATGACCTTACTTTCAAAATTAATTAACCACATTTATTCCTATTCTATAACTAATAATCATTTTGATATTGTTAATTTAACACTTCAAAATAAACTAGTTAATATTAATTTTAAAAATATCTCAAAAATTACTGAAAAACCATTACTCTTCAGAAAAATCTACACAGAAAATAAGAAAATTATTCAGTATATAAAAAAAAATATTCATAAATTTACTCAATTAT
>MDTD01198433.1_pt1 | contig 15154 bp, 8 predicted proteins | sample 811221 | NCBI WGS metagenome assembly MDTD01 (sample SAMN05326646, study PRJNA326480) | marine metagenome | isolation source: seawater | place: Pacific Ocean: South West | collected 2011
CTCAGACTCATTGTATAAATTTACTTTTAATCTTGATGGTGAATATGAAGAAAACTCAGCTTCGGTAGAAGCGACCTTCACATTAAATGATACCAGTGTGTCTAATACACAATATACAGTGACATCAAAAACGGTTGAAAAAGAAGGGTCGTACGTTGCTGAGATACCTCTTTCTGACTTTGACATGTATAAAGACAAACGGTTCAATGTAGAATTAATGATAGGTTTTAAGCCTGAAATTTCAGTACAAACAATGAGCCAGTGGTCAGAGATTTTTGGAAGTGAAGAAATAGCAACAAAGATCGAAAAAAATATCTCTGATAAGGTAAGACGCGAAGGCTCGTTTAACGTATCTAGAAAATTAGATGCATTTATTACGCCTGTACCATTGGAAGGGCAAAGGACTGATTTCTTTGTCTTGTTTGACAAAAAAAGATATACAGTGTTGAAAGGTTTAAAATGGGAGGTGCCTGTAACAGTAGGCGGAGTTTATTCAAACAAAGACTTTGAGGTTTCAATTTCTAGGGGAGCAGATATGATTAGCGGTCTTGACCAAGGAACTCCAAGATCTACCTTAATGGGTATGTCATCAAACCAAGGTGGTACGATCGAGGTAACTGGTATAAGAAAAAGTGATAGCAAGGTAGTTACCACAAAAGCAAAAATAGTTGTTATTGACCCCCAATGGGCTGAAGAACAAGATATTGATGAAATATACACAAGTGAAAAGTATAACTTTGATATGCGCGTAAAATCTATTTCACGTGATAGGGTTAGCATAAGATTTAATAGTTCGTTTGGTGATAACAAAAAGATTATTGAAAAATCCTCAATGTCCGTTGGTCCATATAAAAAAACCGGAACACTAACCTTTGAAACGCTTGTAGATGGATCACCGTTAAAAGACCTTACGCATTCTGTTAAAGTTAAAGAGCTTCCAGATCCAAGTGTCGATTTCAAACGGAAGCCTGATACTAACGAGCTTACGCTTGAGGTTATGACCTATGGAAAGTCCAATGCGGTAGATAAACTATTTCCCATTGGTGGAATTAGTGGAAAAATAATTGAAATTGGTAGTGAAAAATATGGAAATAGAAAACTTACAAGGTATAGACTTTCAATTTCTAGACCTGCTTACGGTGGAATTCAAAGTGTGAAACTTAAAATAAAAGACAAATATGGTTTATTAAATGAGTATGAAAATGAATTTGAATATTTTGATTAAAGAAATGAAAAATACAATTCTTATGCTGGCGATTTTATTCGGAAGCGCTATCAGTGCCCAGCAAAATCTGATTAGCTGGGAAGTTGCTGATCAGCAGTTAAATAGAAAGTTTATTGAATTATATTTAAATAAACTTATCGAGAATGACAAGTTTGAGCAAAACTCGATACAAGCTTCTGATGTGATTATAGTTCAGATGCAACAACAAGACAACAAACTCACTCTTAAACGTCTCAGAGCTAAAAACTATGATTCTGGAGAATATAGAAGATTCATGATGGATCAAGTTAAGAAGCTTGGTCCAGACATTATGAATACACTTCTAGATCGTAAATACAAATGGGCTGAAATAAATAGAAGAGATCTTTCTGCATTAGAGACCTACAGTAATATAGATAACATTTTAAATGAGAGAAGTTTCAAGCGTGCGCGTGATGGATTCTGGTGGACAACTTCCCAGGTAGAGGTATCGACCAATCAAAGTGTTTATATAAGGTCAAAGTCTACCAATCAAGCTTTCAGGCTCGAAACAGGACTTTCTGATTTGGGTTTATACCGTTACTTTTTTGGAAATACAATTTTAGGGATATCTAACGATATCTCAAGTACATATTTAATTGTTCCTAGAGATCCTGATGAAAAGGACGCTATAAAACTACCTCTTGATGGAACCTTTGGAATTGGATTTAAATTTGATACCCATTCCATTGGTGGTCAGGTTAATTACATGGACGCTGGTAATAAATTTAAAACAGGAAGAGTTTTTGATCCAGACCATGTTGTATTGCCATCTGCGAGTGGATTGATTTATTGGAGCAATACTTTCGCAATCAATAATTTCATTGATCTATCAAAAGTGAAGTTTCTTCAGAGATTAACCAGAAACGTATCAGGTGCTCAAAGAACCGATGAGGCCTTTGGGTCACTTCGCTTAAAAGTTGGATTAACGTTTACTGAATTCATCCACGCAAAACTTAAAGCCGAAACATCCGATACTAAGGAAGGTAGAGGTCTAGAGATTATTGATCGTTTAAACAAGGTTGATGAGGCCCTGGGTTTCTTTGTTCGCTCAGAGCTCGTTACAGATAATAAAAAAGTTAAGGCTTATGCTCAGGCTAATCAGTCATTCAATGGTTTTAGTAATTTTAGTCTTGGCGCAGAATATAGTATTAAAGTTGTGAAGTTTGGTGTGCAAGTTGTGAATATACCTAAAGATAGTGGTCTTGAGTTTCTTGAAAGCAATTCCAATAATAGTGACACATGGTTATGGTATCCTGCGGGTAAAGAAGGCGGCCAAATTGTTGAACCATATATATCATTTTATTTTTAATAAGGGGCAGAAATGCAATTTAAATATATAAAAACAATTGGTTTTGCCATCAGTATCTTGGTTCTATTAACTGAAGGATTTTCACAAGAAGTTAAGAGCTTAGACAAGAGAAAGTATATTGCGTGGACAGTAGACCACATGCCCTATCACATTTTAGTAGAAGATGCAATAATTGATTACAACACTTTAAATACCCTTGAGAATCCAAGAGTTAAAAATAAAAAAACCAAAGCTCCTATTCTCAAAGAAATGCTCGCAGAAGATTTATTGATAATTGTTCAACAAAAAAAATCAACCAAAAATGAGATTCACGAGATCTGGTATGGTAATGGGCTCAATTTCAATATTATTCCTAGAGAAATTGTTGATTGGGTCTTGAGTCAAGATATACAAGAAGCGCTTATTGAAAAAGATCAATATCTTAACAGCCCTTCCGATGTTGTGTTCTTTGAAAGTGAAAACCAAAGACTTTTAGCAAGCTATAGCTCACGATTTTCACTTTGGAAACAGCATAACTTTGTCCTAAGTACAGAAGAGCTTTATCTAAGATCTAATCTATTACAATATTCAGCTAATTTTGCATTCGGGAATACTTTAGTAGGGCTTCCAGGTACGCTATTCGGTTCAACAACTATGGGTGTTGGAACTCGCAATTCAGAAATAGGAATTAGATTTCCTGCTAAAATAAATTTGTTATCCTTTGGCGATCTTAAAGATAATAAGCTTCTAAGGGAATATCTTGGACTCTATTCAAAGGTCACCATTGATAACATGTTTTCAACAGGTGCATCTTTTCATGCTCAAATGGGATTTAGTTTTTTCCCAAGGAGCAGCACCATTGCATCTGACATAACATTCTTTTCTAAGAACGATATTGCACCTGAGGATGAATATGTAAATATAATTGATATGTACGCTTTGTTTGCTGCAACGTTTGAGGCACCAGTAAAAATACCTGCAATCTCAAGAGTAACTTTTACGCCCGGTCTACATTACATGAAAGTAGCTCATAGAACAAAAGACAAAGACGATAAACTATTTAACAGAACATTTTATGGGTATGATGAGGATAATAATTCATATCTTAGATATGGAGATGGTGAAAAGTCATCAACTAAAGAATTTGGATTATATGGTCGAATTGATTTAATGACCGATGTTGGTGAAATCCCTTCTTTTTTGCAGGATGTTGATTTTTTAGACTTTATAAATATAAACAAGGTTCCACTGTTTGAAGTTTCTTTTCAGCATATTACCAAACTAAATACTATTACCTCAGTTGCCGCTAATATAAATGATAATGTCTCATTTTCTATTACAACTTACAGCGGATCAGATAGTGGCACTGTTCAAGGTGGTTGGTTACCAGATTCGGGTGTGTGGCTTGGGGTTAGATATAGATCTGACTTTTAGTTCTATGTCTAATACTTAGCAGGCTCATTTGAGCTTGGAGTTGTTTTCTTAATAAACTTTCTTATGTCAGAGTTTGATTTGATTAAGTCAACTTCTCTTAGATACATCATGTGTCCACTTCGGTACCCTTCAAAAGACAATCTATCTTTCATCTTGCCGCTTGGGTCTAGTTGCCACATGGTGTATTTCGCATCAAAATATCTTGTTGCACCATCATAATATCCAGATTGAATCATAGTATGCAAGTAGGGGTTAGCTGCCATTGCTTTTCTAAGGCTTTCTCCTGAATTATTATTTTTCCAATCCCAGGGACGTACAGAACCAAACAGATTGTATTTTACATCCGTTTCAAATTTTAGAATATTTTTAAAATAATAATTAATCGCAGGTGCAAATGAATGATTCCATGAAGTCAATTCAGCCCAATAGTCTGGTCTATCTCCACCAGCTATTTTATCTATACCTTTATATCTTGAATCCAGTCTTCCAATAGTGTACCCTTCATCTCTTAATAGTTCTTTCCAAAAAAAGGTCGTTGGGACATCTAAGTTATAGGACAAGATTGCTTTCTCTGAAATTCCAGAGAAACGCGCCATAGTTTTCGCAGCTTCTTTTTTTTCCTCATTGGTAGCTGAATTCCCTTTTACCATCAATGGCATTAGTTGGTTAATTGAATAATCTTCCGATAAAGCCAATACTTGAGGTAAATATTTTTTTTGTAAATCATCTGGTAGTTTTTTGTGATACCAAGCAGTAGCTGTAAAATATGGTAATCGTAGAGCTGCACCTAAAGGTCCTTTTCTACCATCTGCCTGAGGGCGAGAAGAATGTATACCAAGTTCAGTTGGCGATACTAAAATAACACCATTTAAATACATCCACTGTTTGTTCTGCAAGGCTAAGGCAAGGCCCGAAACACGTATTGTTCCATAACTCTCACCAATTAAATATTTAGGAGATTCCCAACGGTTGTTTCTTTGGATAAATGTGTTTATCCATTCTGCTAAGTAATTTATATCAGCTTGGATACCAAAAAAATTTTCTCTTTTAACTTTATTATCTACCGCTCTAGAATAACCAGTATTCACAGGGTTTACGTATACAATATCTGTTACATCTAAAACCGAATAGCGATTTGGCTTTACACCATAAGGTTGAAGCGGATATCCTTCCTTATCAACATTCAAAACCATTGGACCAGTATAAGCCATATGCATCCATACAGATCCTGATCCTGGACCGCCATTAAACGATATCATAATTGGTCTGTTTGACTTATTCGCTACATCAGTACGTTCATAGTAGGTGTAATGTAGTCCAGCAATAGGCTTATTTGATGTATCGCTCCATAGTGGTTGGGTACCTGTAGTAACACTATACTCAACTCTTTTCCCGGCAATATTAGTTCTGTGATATGTTACTACAGCTGTATCTGCGGGGAGAGTTCTCATTTGAGCGAACAGCGTTCCGATGATAAATAGTATAGAAAGTTGCTTAAGCTTCATATTTTACCTTTGGTTTGTAGGTTTATAATTTAATCTAAGCAGGAAATTTGTATAAGGGATTTTTTATCTAATTATTTAAATTGTTTTTAGATGATTTTTACTAAAAAAAGGGTTAGACGATACCTTATATATATAGGATGTATTTTTACATTTTCTGTTTGCTCAAAAAAACTGAAACTTGTTGAAGATGGATTGGGAGAATTTGAAAATACCCTACTACTTATTTCAATAGATGGATTCAGATGGGATTATTTAAGTTTTGCTAATACTCCAAATTTAGATGAAATTTTAAAAGAAGGGGTACACTCGAAAGGCATAATTCCGCCGTTCCCTAGCAAAACTTTCCCTAGTCATATCACGCTGGTAACAGGTAGATATCCTGGGGAGCATGGAATTGTATCAAATAGGATGTATGATTCTTTTTTTAACGAATACTATTACATTGGCCAAAATAGTAAACCAGTACTAGATGAAAAATGGTATGAAGCTGAACCAATTTGGGTTACAGCAGAAAAACAAAATAAGAAAGCTATGACTATGTTTTGGCCCGCTTCTGAAGCTAGAATAATGGGAATACGCCCTTCAGAATATTTTGTTTATGATGAATCAATATCAAATTCTCAACGAGTAAATCAAATTCTAAAATGGCTGGATTACCCAGAGGAAAAAAGAGGAAACTTTTTCTCACTATATTTTAGTGATATTGACACAAAGGGGCATTACTATGGCCCCAATTCAAATGAAGTTAATAGTTCTATTGAAAAAATTGACGAAACCATCGGTCAGTTGATAGCCGGTTTAAGGTCTAGGGGAATATATAATAATATTAATCTTATTATTACTACGGATCATGGCATGGCATCTACATCTAAAGACTCGGTGATTTTTCTAGATGATTATATTGAAATGGAAGATGTGGAAATTGTAGACTGGGGACCTGCCTCCGCTATACTACCCAAAGTTGATACAAAAGATATTTACTCTAAACTCCTTGGTGCACACCCTAAGCTAGATGTATACATGAAAGGCAATTTGCCAAAAGACCTTCACTATAATAATCACAGAAGAATTCAGCCGATTATTGCTATAGCTCACGAGCATTGGTCAATAGCTGATAAAAAATCTTTTAATTCTAATCCAGATCGATATACTGGTGGTAATCATGGATATTATTCATCATATGAATCGATGCGTGGTATATTTTTGGCTCGTGGTCCGGGATTTAAAACGGGCTATCAAGGGCCGGGATTTAGCAGTATACACTTATATGAATTGATGTGCTATTTACTTAAGATTGACCCTGTAGATAATAGCGGACATTTAGATTCTACACGGATATATCTGTCCGCAGAATGAGGGAATCATTATGGATTCAAAACTAATATGGCTAGCTGGATTTGTAGGACTATATTGGGCTTATTGTCTTTACTGGGGTTTTAAGGGTGCAAAATCAGCTAAAACTTCATCCGATTATTTTCTTGCAAGCAGATCACTTGGTGTATGGGTATTTGTCCTTGCAGCTACAGCAACAAGTTTTAGCGGTTGGACATTTGTAGGTCATCCCGGCAAGATTTTTACAGATGGATTGCCTTATGCATTTGCATCATTTTACGCCTTAACTATCCCTTTTACAGGTGTACTATTTCTCAGGCGGCAATGGGTCTTGGGAAAAGCGTATCGCTATATTACTCCTGGGGAAATGTATAGTGATTATTACGGCGGGAATGCAATTAGAATGCTAACAGTTTTGGTCGCATTTCTTTTTAGTGTACCATACTTAGGAGTGCAATTACGCGCATCAGGAGATTTATTTTATGTTTTAACCGATGGTTTGATCAATCCTAATGCTGGGATGATAGCTCTATCAACTGTTGTTATGATCTATGTGGCATCGGGCGGTTTGAGATCTGTCGCATTTGTTGATTGTGCTCAAGCAATTTTGTTAGCACTTGGTATTATGATTCTGGGAGGAGTTGTAATCTACTATGCGGGTGGATGGTCAGGGTTTACCGCATCATTTGCTGAAATAGTTCGAAATGATATTTCCTCTGGTGAAAATCTTACTGCTGATGGTTTTTCAAAAAAAGTTGCACTTCCGGGTAGCATACAATATGTTTCATCAGGTTCGCAATCTATAGGGGGTTCATGGACTGGCATCATGTGCATGACCTATATGTTTGCTCTGATGGGGATTCAATCTTCACCTGCTTTTTCAATGTGGGCTTTTTCAAATAAGACTTCCAGGGCATTTAGATGGCAACAACTTGTTGCTTCCTCAATTGTGGTTGGAATAATACTATTTACTTTTACCATAATTCAAGGTCTTGGAGGTCATGTTTTAATTGAACAAAGTATAATTGAAAGTGCAACGGATAAGAATTTAATACCGCAATTAATTAATTTGCTTTCCGAAAGCGCTCCATGGCTAGTTGGTCTTTTAGCGGTTTGCGCGCTTGCAGCTATGCAAAGTACGGGTGCAGCATACATGTCTACTTTTAGCGCAATGTTTACCAAGGATATTTATACAAGATACATCTCAAAGAAAGCGTCTGACAATGAACAAAAAAACATTGGAAGATTTTTTGTAGTTTTTGTTACCGCTGCAGCGCTGGTAGTTGCAGCAAATTCCAACCAGGCAATCGTTATGCTTGGTGGGTTAGCAGTAGCATACGGCTTTCAAATGTATCCATCTTTAATTGGACTATGCTACTATAAAGGATTTAATAATAAAGGGGTTGTTGCAGGTCTAATTGTTGGATTAATTGCAGTCACATTAACCGACAGAACTTCGGTGTGGTTTGCTGTTCCATGGGGGGCTTATCCTTTTACTATTCACAGTGCAGGCTGGGGAATATTTTTTAACCTTATAACAACTTTTTTTGTATCAAGCATTTCAAAAGAAACAGAGATTGAAAAGGACAATAAAAATAGAGTGCATGAATTATTATTAACTGTTGCTGGCTCAAACTTTTATCAGAAGAAGAAAATTGGATTAGCGTGGGTGCTTACACTTATATGGTTTTTAGTTGGGTTTGGTCCATTTGCCACGATAGGAAATTCTATTTTCTCCAATCCAAACACACCAAGCCTTTGGGCGCCTTTCGGGCTTCCTTCGCTCTGGATTTGGCAAATTATTTTTCTTTGTTATGGAATTTTTGTTATGTGGTTTTTAGCATTTTATATGGGCCTATCAAAACCGATTGATCCTGAGAGAGTGGACAGAGTCGCAAAATCTCTTATCTAATTTTAATATAAGGAAAAAATGAATATATATATTTTAGGATGGTGCTTTGCTTTGGTACCAAAAAAGTCAAATAATAAAAAATGGAACCTCTTTATGAAAAAAATTTCTTTTTTCATTTTTACTCTACTTACAATTAGTAGCGCCCAAAATACAGCAATGTTCTCTGGACGTGCCCATCCAGAATTAAAATGGGAGACAATTTCTACAAAACATTTTAATGTTCATTACCATCAAGGTATCGAAGAAATTGCTAATAAGGGTGCGGTTCTTGCTGAGCATTATCTTCCAACATTACTTGCTCAAATGGAGGTAGATACAATACCCGAGATAGACATTATTTTTACGACTGAAGACGAAATAATGAATGGTTTTGCAATGTGGACCTATCAAACTTTTATATGGGTGGATCAAAATGATGCTTCTATTTGGTTAGAAAAAGGGAAGTGGCTAGAGCAGGTTTTAGCTCACGAACTTCAACATATTGTCCTTTTGCATAAAACAAAATCGTGGCTGCCTGAACCAATGGGTCAAATTGTTTCAGGGCTTCCGAGTTGGGTTGTTGAAGGTATAGCAGAGTATGAAACTGAGAGTTGGCGTCCCTATAGGGCAGATCTTTCACATAAAACGCATGTCTTAAAAAATAAAATGGATACGATGGATCCACATCATGACGGATTTTCAAAAATACTTTACTGGGCAGATCGTTTCGGTGATTCTACCATTGTACAAACCTTAGAATATCGTAACGAATTTAATGTTTTTAATTTTGGAGTCGGCTTTAAAAAAGCCACAGGTATAAGTGTTAGCCAATTTAATGAAGACTGGCGAAGACATATGAATACCTATTATTATGGTTATAGATCTCAAAAAGAGACCTATAAAGAAATAGGAGAGGCGGTCTCATTTCCAATAAAAAAAGTGCAATCTGCAATGTTCTATAAGGATAGCAGCCAAATTGCAATACTCGGAAGATTAGATAAAGACCGTGGAGATGTTTCGCTTATCATTGCTGAGAGAGACACTAGTAAGGAAAGAAAACGTTTTGCAAAATGGGAAAAAGGAATCATTAAGCTTAAAAAAAAGAAAAAGAAAACAAAAAAAGACTCTTTAGCTATTAATAAAAGATATAAAGAAAAAATTCTTTGGGACAAAAATGAAGTTGACTACGGTCAGTTTCACGGACACATGTCTTGGTCTTTTAATGGTAAAAAATTAGCTTATTCTAAATATCATTATGGGAAGAACCAATCACTGGTATATGATGTAAAAATTTATGATAGAGACTTGGGTAAGCATTCGTGGCTCACGAATTCTGAGCGAGCCACGTATCCGACTTGGATAGATTCTAATAAAGTGGCATACGTATCTCATTTCAATAATGTTTCGAATATTTTTATACGCAGCCTAGATAAAAAAGAAGTAAGAAATCTTACAAATTTCACTAACAACACCCAGATTACATTTTTGGCAATATCTCCTGACCGCAATCAAATTGCTTTTGCAATGAATCCTGAAAACGGCAATATGGATATTTATACAATTAATCTAAAATCTAAAATCATAACGCGGCTTACTGATGATAGTATGGCAGATATTTTACCTGTTTGGCACCCTGATGCTAAATCAATCTCATATACTTCAAATGCAAATGGCGTTCCCAATATATATACAATCAATTTGGATACTAAAAAAATTGTTGCTAATACAGATGCGGGGGATGGGATTTGGACTCACCAATGGATGCCAAAAGATTCTGTCTTGCTCGCAACTACACTCGGAGATATAGATACTGTTCGCTTAATTAAAGTTGACCCATTTAGGATGCCAGATACCAATCCTTTTTCAATGAGAACGAATTACACATCGTGGCTCGAAGCAGGTCCAGATGTAAGTTTTGTTAATAAAAAGCCTGACACAACTCCTATCATTTCTAAACCTAAAAAATATAAATTCACAAAACATATGAGGCCTTTAGCTACCGTCTTTATACCAATACCAACTGTTCCGGTTTTTGCCACCGCAATTACGGATGCTTTGGGTAAAAATATGTTTGAAGTGGTTGGATATTTGGTCCCCATTGACATAGATAAAAGCGGACTACAGGTTGGCTATATTAATCCGATGTGGAGTCTCAGCATTTCTCGTAACCTTGACTTTGCTTTCCGTCGTTATCAAAAAGCATGGTTGGTTGATTCAAAAAATGGTGTCTCTATAACAATTAATAATCCCATTAATTTTGGAGAGTATCCGTCTTCCAATCATTTATTTTATGCAGGAGCTACAGTTGTAAATCATAATGTAACTGTTGGTAAAGAAACAGACAAAGAAACCGGTGAACTAATACCGCTAGATCAAGCAAGCTTTGTTGATCTTCCAGTTCCTGAATCAGGAAACGATGCGTTTGTAACTGTTGGGTATCAATGGTTAAATCGTAGACCTCATAAAATAAATACGATTGCACCAAAAGATGGATTCGGTATAAGCGGCTTAATTGACTATGCAAATAAAAGTTTATTTGGAGACTTTAGCTTTACAAGAATCGAAAGTGATGTGTTTGCCAATCTCCCTTTAAACAAAGGTGGTTCTCTGGTTGCATATTTCCGCCTAAAATCCATGATGGTTTCTGGAAAACCGCCCGCCCAAGAATATGTTGGACTTACTGATGATAAGCCAATCTATCTTCAGGGTTTAGCACCAAGTAGAGTTGTACCTGAAAATCATAATCCACGCGGTTGGTCTGGTTATCGATTAGGTGATAAACTGCTATTTGGAACAGCTGAGATTAGAAATGCATTTGGTCCTATATCTTTTAATTTGATATCAGATTTTGGTAATGCATGGTTTTCGAACTCAGAGAAAAAGAAAATGATTTTTACTGCGGGCTATGAACTTCGATTTGCGTTAGGACCAATAATACTATCAGCTGGTGATGCGCAAGAAATTGAAGGCTGGAAAGATAAGCAAGACCCTCAGCGCTATTATAGATTAGCATTAACAAATCCGTTCTGATATTCTAAATTATGATAGCTAGAATATTTATATTTTTTGTTCGCATTTCCCCTGCTTTTCAAAAAGCAATATGGCGGTGGTGGTACCAAAGACTTGGTAAGCGAGCACATGACAGTGGCTGGACTTTTATGAACTATGGATATAAATATAAAAATCAGAAAACGTTAAATCTTACTACCAAAGATGAAAGCAACAGGATGTTTATCCAGCTATATGATTATGTTGCATCCCAAATACCTATTAAAGATGGTGAAATTTTAGAGGTAGGGTCAGGAAGAGGAGGTGGGTCCTCTTTTTTGTCAAGATACCATCATCCAAAATCTATTACTGGACTTGATTATTCAAAGTCAGCAATTAAACTTTCAAATGAACTTCATCGTAATGTTGATAATTTATTTTTCAAATTGGGAGATGCCGAACACTTGCCATTTAAAGATAATACTTTTGATGCGGTAATAAATATTGAATCTTCTCATTGTTATGGAAACATGGAAAGATTTTTAAGTGAAGTATCGCGAGTAGTTAAGCCTGGGGGATATTTTGGTTGGGCTGATCTTCGAGCAAAAGATATGGTTAAAGAAACAGAGTTTGCATTTGAAAAATCTAACCTGACGTGTATTTATAATAAGACTATTACACCAGAAGTCATAAATGCACTTGATGATATACATGATACTAAGATGAAAATGATAAACAACCACGTTCCTAAGTTTTTACGATCAGCATTTACAGATTTTGCCGGTGCTAAAAATTCAAAGATTTATAACAGCTTCAAAAGTGGAAATGCAGTTTATTTGTCAAAAGTATTAAAAAAATAAAATTCACTCTTTTATAGTTACGTGAATTGATTGTAAGATTCACAACAAATATAATTTATTTGATGTTTTCTTTCCGCATATTAGAGGCCAGCCAGCAGTACCTTACATGAAATCCGTTCAATCTAAAATAACTACAATTGTTGGTGCTCAATGGGGAGATGAAGGTAAGGGCAAGATAACTGATTTCTTTGCAGGTAAAGCTGATTATGTAGTTCGTTTTCATGGGGGAAACAATGCAGGGCATACTGTTATAGTTGACGGAAAAGTATTCAAGCTTCATCTTATTCCTTCAGGTGTTATTTATGGTGACCCTCTCAGTGTTATTGGTAATGGTGTAGTTGTTGACCCGAAAGCATTGATTAATGAGATAGAATACCTTAAAGAAAAAGGCATTAATCCAAGACTTATTGTTAGTGATAGAGCGCATGTCATAATGCCTTATCACATCGCCTTAGATAGCGCCCTTTCTAACCACCAAAAAGACTTAGCGGCAGGTAGTACAAACCGCGGAATCGCTCCAGTGTATGCTGATAAAATGTATCGTAATGGCATTAGGATGATCGATTTAATTGAGCCGGATGTCTTTCGTGAAAAGCTGGATAAAGGCTTTGATTTTAATAAAGGTTTAATTGAAAATGCATTGGGTCAATCGCTTGATCATACTATTGAAGAAATTTTTAACACCTATATTGATTATGGCAAAATTCTAAAACCTTATATATCGGATGTTTCTGTTGAATTGTTTAACGCCTATAAAAATGGCAAGAATATTTTGTTTGAAGGCGCTCAAGGCATGAGTCTCGATGTTGATCATGGAATATATCCATATACCACTTCTTCCAACACTGGGGCAGGTCATATATCAATAGGTACGGGTGTAAGTTTTAAATCAGTGAACAGAACAATAGGGGTGGTGAAGGCATATTTAAGCAGGGTAGGTGAAAGCCCTCTTCCAACTGAACTTAAAGATGAAACTGGAGACCATATTCGAGAAAGTGGAGGAGAATATGGAACCACAACTGGAAGACCTAGACGCATTGGGTGGTTAGACCTCGTACAGGTTCGCCAAGCGGTTCGTGTAAATGGACTGACTGAAATTGCGCTAACCAAACTCGACGTTCTTAATAACATTGATGAACTTCTTGTTTGCAATGCATATGAGGTTGGTAGTGATGAAATTTATGAAATGCCTGCAAGTCTAACTGACTACAGAAATGCAAAGCCTGTGTATGAAAAACTAAAAGGCTGGGGAGAAATTCCTAAGAATATTTGGGATAAAGGTTTTGACAAACTACCGAAAGAAATAAAAGACTATATTTCTTTTATTGAAAAACGTATCGAATGCAGGGTTACAATTTTGTCTGTAGGCCCACAGCGCCACGAAACAATTATCCGGTAGCTGTTATTCAATATGGTGAAAAAATAACAAATCACATATGAGCTTTACTAAAGAGGTAGTTGATTTTAAGAATTTGGATACGGATAGTATCAAAGAAAAATTATCGCAGTTAAACATAGCTCTTACTCCAGAGGAAGCTCTCAAGATCCAACATGAAATGCTAGAACGTGCTCCATCGATCGCAGAATTAGTATTATTTTCAATACAAGGCTCAGAACACTGTAGCTATAAAAGTAGCCGAATACATTTAGGGCAGTTTGTAACAGAAAGTCCAGATGTTGTACTAGGCGCAAAAGAAGATGCAGGTGTTGTTGCAGTAGCTACTGACAACCAAGGTAAAAGATGGTGTGTCGTAATGAGCCACGAAAGCCATAACCATCCTTCACAGATCGTACCTTATGAAGGTGCTGCTACAGGAGTTGGTGGAAATGTTCGTGATGTCATGTGTATGGGTGCTGAGGTAATTGCCTGTACTGATTCATTTAGATTTGGTGAAATAAATAATAATAAAACGAAGTGGATTCACGATGGGGTTGTGTCTGGCGTTGCCGGATATGGAAATCCTTTAGGCATACCAAACATTGGTGGAGATGTGTATTATCATAAGGGATATAATGAAAACTGTTTAGTTACGCTCGTAACATTGGGTATCGTCAAAGAAGAGAATATTATTCATTCGTATGCACCAAAAAATGCTGATGGATATGACTTAATTCTTATCGGCAAACCAACTGATAACAGCGGTTTTGGTGGTGCGAGCTTTGCATCCCTAGAGCTTGAAGAGGAAAAAAAAGATCAGAACAAGGGGGCTGTTCAAGAGCCTAATGCATTTTTAGAAAGACATTTGTTAAAATCATCCTATGCACTTTTTGATGAAATTAAAAAAATGGGGTGCATAGATAGGGTTGGCTTCAAAGACCTTGGTGCTGGTGGAGTGGCTTGCGCAAGTGTTGAGCTTGCTGAAGCTTCAGGTTACGGATCTGAAGTATGGCTTGATAAAGTTCATACTAGTATGGATGGGTTACATTCCTCAGTATATTTATGCAGTGAAACCCAAGAACGATTCATGTGGGTCTGCCCTCCAGATATGACCAAAATGATAGTTGAGCATTATAATGTAAAATACAATTTACCAGAAGTAAGTGATGGCGCAATGGCATCGGTAATTGGAAAAATAAGATCTGACGGGCAATACATTGTTCATTATAACA
>MDTD01049162.1_pt1 | contig 15153 bp, 14 predicted proteins | sample 811221 | NCBI WGS metagenome assembly MDTD01 (sample SAMN05326646, study PRJNA326480) | marine metagenome | isolation source: seawater | place: Pacific Ocean: South West | collected 2011
TGAAAAGGTTGAAAATCCTCCACAGAATCCTATGGCGAGCAAGGGCATCCAGAAGTTGTCCCCGCTCAATTTTTCTGCTTGAGTGAATATCAAAATTGCTAGAGTTAATGTAGCCAAAACATTCGAAACCAACACCCCTACAGCTCCCGCCACAACAGATCCGCTCAACGCTGCTAGCTTGCTCACTCCGCTTCCCACAATCCATCTTGCTACACTACCCAATCCACCTCCAATAAATATTGCTACTCCGTGTCCCCAATTCATAGTACTCAGTTTAGATTCTCTTAAAAATTATGCGATAAACAACACCTCCAATAACACCTCCAACTATCCATCCACACAACACATCACCAGGGAAATGAACCCCCAAATGAATTCTAGAATATCCGATTAATAACGCCCACAATACGAGACCTATCATCCAACCTCCACACACAAGACCGCCACTAAGCAAGGCAGCCATAAGTACAGCAACCCCCATGTGATTAGCGGAATGCCCACTGACAAAACTGTACTGGCCACCCCGGTAAACCGTCCCGTCAGCCTTCTCGTACAAATGAATGTCATCAGCAAAATCGACCCTGTGCGAAGGACGCAACCTTTGAGATGTTGGCTTAAGAATATGCGACGACAATGTGTCGTTCAATCCCACACAAGCAACCACGCCAATTAGAATGATCAATCTTTGAGATAATTGCTTGTACTTTTTTAGTACTGCAAAAAGAAACACAATATATAATGGTGTCCAAGAAAGAGGTTTACTCACCCACCACATAAGTGTGTCGCCACCAGGCCAAACACCATTTATGGCGTGAAACAAAGATTCGTCTATCCCACTTAAAAACTCTAGCATTCTATTCGTAGATGCTATCTATAAGTGTTCCGTACTTTTTCTTAATAGGATCTCTCTTCAACTTTAGGGTAGGGGTCAGTTCACCACCTTCAATAGAGAATGGTTCAGGAATAATCTTAATCACTTTTACCTGCTCCCATTTCGCAAATGGTTCAACTAAGCGTTCAACTTCTTCCATAATTCTGTTGAAGATCACTTCATCACTTGCAATGTTTTCATCGCCAGGATATGGATGGTTGTGACGCTTACACCACTCTGCTACAACTCCTGGTTCAGGAGAAATAAGTGCGGCTGGATGTTTGCGGTTTTCGCCTACAACCATAACCTGTTCAATGAACAATGAAGCTTTAAGTGCATTTTCTAAAAGAGCAGGAGCGACGTATTTACCACCTGAAGTTTTGAATATCTCCTTCTTACGACCAGTGATTTTCAAGAATCCATCTTCATCGAATTCACCCTTGTCTCCAGTGTGGAACCAACCGTCCTTGATGACTTCGTCAGTTTTCTCTTGGTCTTTGTAGTAGCCTATCATGACGTTTGGCCCTTTTACTAGGATCTCGCTATCATCAGAGAAACTAATCTCCACACCGTCGATAACCTTACCTACAGTGCCAATCTTTAACATGCCAGTGTCGTTGATGGTGTTTACCGTAACTACCGGAGATGTTTCAGTAAGTCCGTATCCCTCTAGAACTGGAATGCCTGCTCCGTTGAAGAATCTAGCGAGTCTTGCTTGAAGAGCGGCCGAACCTGAGGCCACTGCCTTAATTCCGCTTAACCCTAGAGCTTCCTTCACCTTGCTGAATACTAGCTTACGAGCCATCTTCAGTTTAAAGCCGTATAGTCCACGTCCTTCTTTTTCAGGCTCCCACTCGAGCACCACACCTAATGCCCAATTAAAAATGGCAGTCTTCACGCCACCTGCTGCACGACCTTTTGCTACAATTCCATCGAAGAATTTTTCTAGCAACCTTGGTACTGCAGTGAACATAATTGGTTGTGCGTGGTTGAGGTCTTCCTTAATAGTTTCTAGACTCTCTCCGAAGTAGATATTTGCTCCCATGTACATGTACAAGTAGTGAAGCATTCTCTCAAAAATGTGACAAACAGGAAGGAAGCTCAAGACCCTCAAATCACCATCAAGTCCTTCAAGAGGAACTCTTCCTACGGCAGTAAGAGCATTCCCACAAACGTTGTCGTGAGTAAGCATTACTCCTTTAGGTAATCCAGTTGTTCCTGAAGTGTATATGATCGTTGCTAGCTCTTCCGGCTTGATGGAATCGCGACGAGAATCGAGCTCAGACTGTTGATCTTCGCCACCTGCGTCAAGTACCTTTTTCCAAGAATCAGCACCATCAACATCCTCGAAAGTGTATACACCTTGAAGGTTTGGGCAATCGCCTTTAATGGCATTCACCTTGTCTAATAATTCTTTATTTGAAACGAAGCAAAACTTTGATTCACTGTGGTTTATGATGTATTTGTAATCAGCCTCTGTCATGGTAGGGTAGATGGGTACATCTATACCTCCAGCTTGCATTATACCGTGGTCCATCACATTCCATTCGCATCTATTGTTGTGAGAAATAAGAGCAACTTTATCTCCCTTTTCCATCCCTAGAGCTATCAATCCTCTTGAAGCTCTGTCTATTTCATCTACAAACGCCTGAGTTGAATAAGTTAATCTGTTGCCACCGTTTGGCATACTCATCATAACCTCCTGAGGGCAGTTAGCTAATTGATATCTAGGAAAGTCAAAAAGTCTTGTTGGGTTTTTCATAAGCCCAAAATAGCACAGAAACCCCTTTCTCAAAGAGCCTCACCACACTTATTGCAGTACTTAGCTCCATCAGCGTGTTCATCGGCATTACAAGATCTGCATGCCTGGGTGTTTTGGTCAACTTTCTTATCTCCCTTCACCATTTCAGCACTGACTATTCCTGTTGGAACTGCGATTATAGCGTAACCAATGAGCATGATGAAGCTTGCGATGGTTTGGCCTATGACAGTGACTGGAGCTATATCTCCATAACCAACAGTTGTCACGGTTACTATCGCCCAATAAATACTCCTCGGAATACTAGTAAATCCAGATTCAGGATCTTCCACTATGTATACCAAGGTGCCTAAAATTGTCACTAGCACTAATACCGTTGACATAAACACCATGATCTTTTTTCTTGCTCCCCACAAAGCATCCCTTAGAAAGCTTGCCTCTTTGATAAAACCAACCAGCTTCAAAACTCTGAATACTCTCAAGAGTCTAAGAATTCTGATTACTCTTATGCTTGCTACTCCAGGCAATAAAATTTCCACGAAAGTTGGTAGAACACTAAGCAGATCTACTAGCCCAAAAAAGCTGAATGCATAGTTCAGTGGTTTTTTAACAGAGTAAAGCCTGAGCAAATACTCAACAGTAAAAAGCGCAGTAAAAAAGTACTCAGCTATCCTGAGTTCCTCTCCATATTTAGCACTAATGTTTGGTACTGATTCGAGAAACACAACACCTACACTAAGTAGGATTGCCCACATTAATATTACATCGAACAGTTTGCCAGTTGGTGAATCCGCCTCGAATATTATTTCGTGTAGTTTCTCTTTCAAGATACTTATTGTTTACTGATTAAAAACCACTTTCTTTTCTACAGACCCGTCACTATAGATAAAGATTAATGGAGTGTTTAGAACGATTTGGTTTACCTCTTGGCCCAAAACATTTATTACTTTAACAAGTGTTCTATTATGGCCTTGGTTGATTGTTTCAACTGAATTGTTGTGGCATTCTGCAATACACCAACCTTCACTATCGTATTGTCCACTTCCATCTCCAGGATCTATACATTCACCGCTTATACAGTTCCAAGATTCAACTATAGAACCACAAGCAGCGTTACAAGCTAAAAGGCTCATAAACTCTCCATTTCCATCCTCAGGATCATAGCATTCACCACTCATACAGTCGTAAGAGGGTTCGATAATAGTGCACGCACTTATACACCAAGCTTCGCTATCATATTCTCCCGAGCCATCACCTGGGTTATAGCAATCTCCGTTTTCACATGTCCAAGTAATTGGAATTACAACACAATTAGAAACACATGAGTTAAGGTTGCTGAATTCACCAGAACCATCTCCAGGATCATAGCAATCTCCATTCATACAATCCCAGCTTTCAGATGCTGAAGTACAAGCATTAATACATGCTGATTCTGAGCTGTATTGTCCCGATCCATCACCAGGATCATCACAATCACCATTTGTACAATTCCAAGTTGGATTTACTTCAGAATTAACACAAAATTCATTTGATTCTGAGAACTCATAATTTGCATCTGTTGCAATAAGACTAGCTAGAATATTGCCATCACTTCCTATTATGTCGTAGTCCCCATTTAAGCCACAAGAAAACTGCTCTCCGTTCATACCGTCTCCGTAACTGTCATTAACAGTAAAAGTGTAGCAACCATTAGTTAAGCACCATGAATGTTCAAAAACTTGAGGCTCTGGATTCATTGTTGTCGCTGTGTTACCTCCTTGATAAAATCCTTCACCTACAGAATAAATAGTATTTCCATTGCTGTCTTCTATTTCCCATGAAATTTCAATCCCGTAACAATCTGGCAAAAATGCAAGAGTTACTTCATTTGCAAAACATGGGTATTCACAAGAGCCATCGTCAACAATAGCGTCGGGGTCGTAGTTTATTGCCTCAGGATCAGTGCATCCTGGCGCTCCTCCGCAATACATTCCTGGATGAGTCATTACTCCAGTGTTGTTTGGATCTAGCCAAGGCTTTAGTTGATCGTTAGAGTTATTTCCCATTTGATCCCAGCTATACCATAACTTTCCATAAATATCCGGATTGTTTGGACTCCAACAGTATGATGAACCTCCTGTAAGGTCACCAATTATTAATCCGTTTGAATCAAAAATTGGGGAGCCTGAAGATCCTCCTTCAGTTACTCCTTGATCAGTCACAGTTTGAGCCCAATAAACTAACCAGTGAGTATTGTTGTTTCCTCCACCTCCAAGTCCACCTGCGGATTGTAAAGTTGAAGTGTATGTACTAATCTTCATTATATCACCAGCTGGATGATGCAAGCTTACACCTGAGCTAGATGGTGATGATGAGCGATTCCACCCAGCAAAATATGGATTAAAATCAGGTGCTGAGTTCAGCTGTACTAAGAAAAAATCAGAATCTCCATTACTTCCTTCCCCACCACTATTAGAAACCAAAGAACATCCAGTTATTGCATCATAACCTGGAGAAGTCCCAGGATTCGAACATCCATTACTTAAAAAATTAAAGTAAAAAATGCATTGGTTTAGATAAGATGAGCTGATATTTCCACCATTAAAGCAGTGGTCAGCAGATAGCACATATGGTGTGCAGTTATTAGCTGTGTTATTTATCAATGCTCCCGAGCAGAACCCAGCACCACCGCCACTAATAATTTGTATTCTACAAGTAGATTTCTTTTGGTCATCCCAATTATTACCCTCAGGACAATTTGCGTTTACTTCACAATCTTGTGATGCCCCAAATCCTATCCCTCCACTTTTATAAGCGTAGGCTAGCTTTTCTATGTTTATTGAAGGAAGTTGTTGTTGGTAGTTTGGTTGGAAATATTCAAGAATAATTTTATCCCCTTCAATTAATTCAGTAGCATAAAGCCCTGAAGTATGGACATCTTCATAGGTAAAAGGACCTGCTATTTGGTCTTGAGAAGGATTGTAAATTATTAGCTCTCCTCCAAAAGGGATATTAAATTCATCGTAATACAGAGAGATAGCTTTCGCTCCAGTAGATTGAATGCCTAGACGCCAAACTGAACCATTTATAAGTTCAGTTTTTTCACCTTGTTCAAAGAGATCAATATCGAGCTCAATAATTTTAGCGAACTCAAAATAATCCCCGTTTTTACCATTTAACTCATCTTCCTCAATAGTTGGAACATCAATCTCAATAAATGATACATCCCCACTTATCTCAGTTTTTGAAGTTAAAAAAGTAAACTGCGCTGATACAGATGTTGAAAGAAATAAAAGGGCGGTTAAGATAAAAGTATTAGTACGTAGGTTCATTATTCTTCTTCTTCAGGATGTTAATCTCTAAAGAATGAAGATACTACTAATTCCTTTGAACCTTTTGTGTGAACGTAAAATCCTTCACCAGACTTAACTCCCAGACGACCAGCAGTTACCATGTTTACCAGCAGTGGGCATGGCGCATACTTCGAAGAGCCCAAACCATCCTGCAACACCTCCATTATCTTCAAGCAAACATCCAACCCTATAAAATCAGCAAGCTGCAATGGCCCCATTGGATGTGCCATCCCCAGCTTCATCACCGTATCGATCTCCTCAACTCCAGCAACACCCTCGTTGAGCGTAATGATGGCCTCATTGATCATCGGCATCAGGATTCGGTTTGCCACAAACCCCGGGTAGTCATTCACTTCAACCGGTACTTTACCGAGGGCTTCACTTGCGCTCATCACAGCAGCGCAAGTTTCGTCGCTCGTTCTATATCCTCTGATGATTTCAACCAGCTTCATGATTGGCACTGGATTCATAAAGTGCATTCCAATCACCTTTTCAGGGCGTGAAGTAGCCGCAGCAATTTTAGTAATTGAAATAGAAGACGTGTTAGTAGCTAGAATGCAATCAGCAGGCGCAGCCTCGTCAATTGTCTCAAAAATCTTCAGTTTTAGGTCAACATTTTCAGTCGCAGCTTCAACTACTAAATCGGCATTCGACACAGCATCAGCTAAATCAGTAGAAGTAGTGATATTTGCAAGAGTAGAAGCTTTCACATCCTCAGTGATTCGCTCCTTTGTTACAAGACGACCTAAGTTTCTGTCTATAGTAGCGATCGCTCTCTCAAGAGCTTCTTCCGAACGATCGATAAGAACTACTGTATGACCCTTTTGCGCAAAAACGTGAGCAATACCATTGCCCATTGTCCCAGCTCCGATTACTGTAATGTTGTTCATCTTACTTTTTCTTAGACTCTTTTTTAGCCTCTTTCTTTACTTAAGCCTCCTTTGCCGGCTCTTCCTCGTCAGCTTCTAGTGGGAATGCATTCTTAGAAAGTAGAATGTTGTACCACTGAACTAGCTTCTTTAAATCAGAATTGTAAATTCTATCGTGATCCAAATCAGCAACAACAGAATCGACAAAATCTTTAATCTCCTGAGCAGAAGATGAGTTGTGTCCAGGTGCCTCTGCTCCCTTAGACTTTTTGTGCATGTTGTTGAGAATGTCTCTGAGAGATACATCTTCTTTCTGAGTGTACATAGTAATATCCCCCAGGCTGCTTACTCTTGATGAGCCTGGTACGCTAGAACGCTTACCGTCGAGCATAGATTCTACAACTAAGTTCTTGGTAGATGATGCGATCACCTTGTATAAACCGGGCTTACCCGCTAATGCTAGAATTTCTGAAATTTTCATTCTTAAAATTTGAATGGTGCGAAAGTACGAATAACTATTGCTTGAATGGTGGGATGCTTTTAAGGATCTCCACTGGCGAGTTTATATCTGTCGCTAAGGCATAGTGTTGATTTCCATTTGTTAGAAGGAGGTATGGCACATTTAAGACCAAATTATATCTCGCAGCCTGATCCAAAGTGTCCTGAGACAATTTCACATTTGGCGCCTTACACTCTGCAAGCAAAACCGGCTGCCCCTCATTATTGTAACAAACTAAATCAGCCCTCTTCTCCACACCATTTAGAGTCAATCTGTGCTCAACAGCCATCAACCCCATTGGGTAACCCAAACTTCCGCTCAAATACGCGATTAAATGCTGCCTCACCCATTCCTCTGGCTCCAACTTCAACCACTTTCTCCTAACCAAGCACTGAATTTCATCGTGCTTTTCTCCACTCCTCGCGAGCAAAGTTGGGCGGGGGAAATTTAGTTCAGGTTGATCTGCAATTCTTGACATGCCGTAAAGGTAGTTATACATAAATTAGCACTATGGCGCATCAGCAGATTATCAGGGAGATTAAGGCGGGTAAATTTGAGCCTATTTATGTGCTCCATGGCGATGAGCCTTTTTTCATTGAGGATATAACCCAAACCCTCAAAAAACGCGTCGTCGACGAGGCTTCGAAAGATTTCAATGAAACCATACTCTACGGCCGCGACGTCGAACTCAGCGAAGTCCTAGCGGCAGCCCGAAGATTTCCGATGATGGCTGAACGCCAGCTAGTCATGGTCAAGGAAGCCCAAGACCTCAAGTGCTGGAGACGCAAGGACGAACTAGCTCAGCTAGAAGCCTATGCTGAAAATCCGGTTGGGTCTACGGTTCTGGTTTTGGCATATATGAATAAGAAGATCGATGGGAGAATCAAGGCGGTCAAAACCCTGAGTAAAAATGGCGTTCTATTCCTGAGTGAAAAGGTCCGCGATTACAAACTCGCCCAGTGGATTCAAGGATACTCTCGTGATGAGGGCCTCGATATCGAACCCAAAGCAGTTCAGATGCTAGCCGATTATTTGGGCAATGACCTGCGTAAGGTTTGCAATGAACTTACTAAGTTGAAACTCGTGATGAAGGGTGCGAAAGTGACTTCTGAAGACGTAGAAAAACACATTGGTATCAGTAAGGAGTACAATATTTTCGAACTTCAAAAAGCCCTTGGAACGAAGAATATCGAGAAGGCTACACGCATTGTCAATCACTTCGAGGCAAATCCTAAGAACAATCCCATTGCCATGGTAGCTCCTATTTTATTGAGCTATTTTAATAGGGTTTTTGTCTTCCACGGACTCAAGGATAAAAGTCAATCTTCTGCAGCAAAGGCAATGTCTTGTAGCCCTTACGCAGTAAAGGAATACGCGTCTGCAGCGCGCCTGTATCCACCTGCTAAAATTGCTAGAATTTTCGGATATTTACGAGAAGCAGATAGAAAGTCAAAGGGGCAAGGGAATGCAACTACAACAGATGGAATGTTGTTGAGAGAAGCTGTGTTTAAGATTCTACATTAGAGGTGGGATTGAGTTTGGCATTATCTATGCTAAATTGCAAGCATGAAAATTCAGAAGCTATTTAGCGCTGCAGCTGCGGCATTATTCTTAACCTGCTCAATGAGTCTTGTGGCTCAGGATGATAATCTAGTTCCTAACGGTGGATTCGAAGACACGAACATTAAAAAGCTCAAGTCTTACGGTCAGATGGAAGAATTCTGTATGGATTGGTTCGCTGCGACAGATGTGAATGCAGATGTGTTTGGCGAAGGAGCAAAGGGTGATAAGGTGGGTATTCCGGTAAACAACTACGGTAAGCAAGAGCCTGCTGGAGGATTGTGTTACGCTGGGATCCGTGCTTACTCAAAAGATCCAAAGCTTAAGAGAAATTACCTTGAAGTAAAACTTCCTCAACCACTTGATAGGGATGTGATGTACTGCGTTTCATTTGATATCAGCTTGGCTGATCTAAGTCGCTATGCAGTAAATGACATCGGTGTAATAATTAGCGATAGAAAGATCGAACAGCCAAACAATGGAGATATGATCCGCAATGCTGACATCAAGCACAAGACTAATAAAGTATTCCAGTACATGGAAGGATGGGAGAAGTTTTGCGGTACTTTTGTTGGAACAGGTCAAGAGGAGTACATCTTAATCGGAGGTTTTGGTGGAAGAAATAGTATGGATATTGAAAAGGTTAGCCGTCCATCAGGCATTTCTGGCGCTGTTGTGAACCACGCTTATTACTACATAGATAACGTGAGCATTGTAGAAATTCAAGCAAAGTCTCAATGCAAGTGTTCTAAGGCTGATGAAAGAGATATGGATCTTGTTTATGGATCTTCTTCAGTTGTTGATGAGGATATGTCAGACGATGAAAAGATTAAGGCAAGTGTTGTGTACTTCGCTTTCTTAAAGCGTACTCCTACAGGAGCGGGAAAGACTACCGTGAATACTGTAATTGACGTGTTAAAGGCAAACCCTGACATGACGATCAATATTATTGGTCATAGTGATGACGATGAGCGTTCAGAGGGAGCTGTTAATCCTAGATACAAGAGAATAGGTAAGAACAGAGCAGATCAAGTTAGACGTCTAATGGAAGCAGCTGGAATTGCTTCTGCTAGAATAACTGTAACAGATATGTCTAATATGGATCCTGCAAATACTCGCGACAGCGAAATTAGTAGAGCCCAAAACAGAAGGGTTACTTTCGAATTGAAATAATCTCTGTAGATTGATTTTGAAAAAGCCACTTCGGTGGCTTTTTTCATGCATGTAATTTCACAAAACTAGTAGTGAACCTTGATGCGGTACTCACGTGGCACAAGCATCATAGCTATGTATGCAATTGTGAAAAGGATAATCATAGCAAGAACTGAATTGTGCATAGAACCGGTGATACCCTCAATGTATCCCCATCCAAACATGCCAATTATCAATCCCCCTTTTTCAAGCACTTCGTAGAAACTGAAGTAAGACGCAGGATCGTCTGTATCTGGGAGAATTTTAGAATAGGTAGCTCTGTTGAGGCTTTGGGTTCCGCCCATCAAGAATCCAATTCCACCAGCAACAAAGTAGAATCCAATTTTATTTGTTGCAAAGAAGTAGGCACAAAGGCACAGTAATGCCCAACCGATTATACACGCAATAAGTGCTCTAATATTTCCAATGTTCTTACTCAATGCACTTACTCCAAAAGCGCCTGGTATTGCGAGGAAATTAACCACGAAAATGGTTATGATTAATTCTGAATCAGATAACCCCACTTCTTTAATCCCAAAGCTAGAAGCCATCAACATAATGGTTTGGATTGCCATACTCATAATGAAGAAGGCAAATAGATATCTGGTCAAATGCTTGGTGCCTTTCAAATCCCTAGCAACACCTCTAAGCTCTTTAAATCCCTGCAGTAAAATGTTGCCTTGTAAGTCTTTTTTCTCAATATCTGGAAGTGCATTGAATGTGACATGAGCAAACCCAAACCACCAAATGCCCACCAAAACAAATGAGAATGTCGTCATATGTGGGCCAATCCCCATGATCATTCCAGAGCATATAACTAGAATAATAAGTGAACTCCAATAGCCCATTGCATAACCTCTAGCGCTCAATCTGTCGTGTTCTTCTCTAGGTGCTATTTCAGGTAAATATGCATTGTAAAATCCAACTGACCCCCAGAATCCCAAGCTTGCTAAGAAGAAAGGAATCATGCTTAGTTCAAGCTGATCTGCGTCAAACCAATAAAGGCCAATGCACCCTGCTGATCCCATGTAGCAAAATATCTTAAGGAAGAACTTTTTCTTTCCTGCAAAATCAGCCATTCCACTCAGTAGTGGACTAAGAATGATCACTGCTACGAAACTAGCGGCAAGCACGTAGCTATAAAGTTCAGTGTTTATGAATTCTCTTCCAAAAAAGGTCACTACGTCGTCAACGACCATCCCGTTTTCATCCTTGGTTGTTGTAACGGCATTGTAGAAAATCGGAAATATCGCAGTCGTAATTACTAGTGAGTAAACGTTGTTAGCCCAATCGTAAACAGCCCATCCCCACTTTACTCTTTCGTCACCTGTTTTGTTGAGAAGTTGAAACATGTTGCCAAGATAAGTGATGAGGTGGGATTACCTTTGTGGACGATGAATAATTATGATGTAATTGTTGTTGGCGGCGGTATAGTTGGAGCTGCAACGTTCTATAAAATGCAGAAAAGGTTTCCAGATAAAACCATGCTTCTCATTGATAAAATGGATAAGCTGGCTGACCACCAAACTGGTAATAATTCTGGAGTTATTCATTCGGGTTTGTACTACAAGCCTGGGTCTCTTAAAGCGGACAATTGCGTGCGCGGTAGGAGGGCGCTTGTGAAGTTTGCTAAGGAGTACAATGTGCCACACGATGTTTGCGGTAAGGTTGTAGTGGCAGCAGATGAAAGTGAAATGCCAAGGCTTGATAAGATTCATGGAATTGGTATGCAAAACGAGATCGAGGGACTCGAAAAAATTTCAGTTGAGCAACTCACTGACATTGAGCCTCATTGTAAGGGTGTTGGAGCTCTTTGGGTTCCTTGTACAGGTATTATAGATTTCAGAGCTGCTACTGAGAAAATGGTGGAAGTGGGACTGGGTATCCAGGCAAAGTCAGCAGTGCATTTGAGCGAGGAGGTTTTAGATTTTGAGACCGATGGAGATGCGACTGTGGTGAAAACAAATAAGAGGTCTTACAGAGCGGATAAGCTTATCGTATGTGGTGGTCTTCAAGCCGATAGACTCGCTAGAAAAGACGGTGTAAAACTCAAGGAGAGAGTTGTAGGATTCCGTGGTGATTACTACGAACTAAATGACCATGCTAAACACAAGGTTCGCAACCTCATTTACCCCGTTCCCAACCCTGATTTTCCATTCTTAGGAGTTCACTTTACTCGAATGACTAACGGCGAAATCGAATGCGGCCCTAATGCAGTTTTCACTTTCAAAAGAGAGGGTTACGGAAAGACTGATTTCAACCTTAGGGACACTGTTGACGCTCTTGGTTACTCTGGAACTTGGAAGTTGTTCTTCAACAATATGTCGTTTGGTATAAATGAATACAGAAGAGCCTTCAGCAAGAGGCTATTCTTAACGACTCTTCAGCGACTAGTTCCGTCGTTAACCATGGATGATATTCGTCCTGGAAGGTCTGGTGTGAGGGCATTGCTTCTAAACACTGCTGGTGATACTAGAGATGACTTCAGAATAGAAACTACTGACCGAAGTATACACGTGCTTAATGCGCCTTCGCCTGCTGCGACTGCTTCACTTGCTATAGGTGATTACGTTGCTGATAGATTTGCTGAGAATTTCAGCTAGCCTCTAATTAATCGTAAAGGTGTGGGTGTCTCCACAAACTAACTCTACTGATGCATCCCAGTCTGGGTTTAAGTCACACCCTATCTGCTCTAAAGTCGTAAGTTGATCGTTCAGGTAAGCGTCTGAATTACAGTTTGCGCTTAAGTCGTACGAGCCTGAAAATAGAGTAACCTCTATGCTTTGATTGCCCAAAACGTGTCTTACGTCTCCATCTGTAATGGTCACATCGCAATTACAGTAACCATCATTTACGAATGTGATTACAGGTCTCTCTCCTGGGCAAAGATCACATGAGTGAAATGCAATTGCTAAAATTGCTAATAGGGTTGCGTTCTTGATGAAGTTCATTTCTGGGCAGTATAGGTGCGAATAAGAAGCTAAAATTAATCCCTCGAATCGCTGTGATTTGAGGGATTAGAAGTAGTTCTCAACTAATAACGTGTTAATAGCGAGGTTATTTCTCTATCATTTCTTTTAATAAATCGTAGTTCTTTTGAGATTGCTCCTGCATTGCACTTTTCATGAGGTAGAACATAGAACAGTAGAATGTGCTAGTACCCTCATTATATGTATGCGTTGTTATTGTACATGGATTGCTTCCCTCGAACAGCACTTGTACAGTTCCATTGAAAAAATCTGTTTCCATATCAAAGGTGAATTCTTCGTTCTCCTTGAATACGGTTAGTGTTTCTACAAATTCAATTCCCTGTCCTTCGTTTTCAAATTTCATCAGAAACTTTGATCCTGGCTTATGCGGCTCACCTTCTAAAAATCTCATACCCCTGATAACCTATTAACCATTCGTGTGCTCTACTCTCGTCTGTAAACGCTGCGAATGCTTCTTCTAATGTGCAATCGATTTCAATTGAGTTAGTATAAGAATAACTTGGGTGGAGTAGTCCTATGCTGAAGAAGCCCAAAAGAACTACAACAACTGTCAGTAGAAAATATTTAAGTACTTTTTTCATGATTCAAGAGTTACGTAAATGTAGTAATTTGGTTCGATGAGATTTATTTTAAGTATTGCATTTTCTCTTTGTGTAGGTTTTACTTCTTGTCGAAAGGATGAAATTAATTCTGGCAATGATCCCAATTTTACGATTGTTGCCCACGAAGATGATGGGTTTGACAACTTTAATAGGAAGGTGGTTGTTTTTGGTATTCCTATTTATGCCAAAAAGAGAGTGGAGGACGATAGACTTCTACATGCGGCTAATATTCTAGCTCAGTACCTAGATAATGACGAGGATGGGGTAGTGGATAATCAGCTTGTTCTCGATGCAATGCTAGATGTGAATGCATTTATGGTGATGTGGAAAAACCAAACAGATTTGATCTTGATGTCACCTCCTGATGATATGGTAGGCCAAGATTTAGGTAATGACGAGACGATTATCGATTGGTATAGTAATGGCCAGCAAGGTCAGTTTGACGCCTCATTAGAGGAGGTGCTTCATATTATTACTCACGCTGGATATGCGAATGCTTATCCAGAGATTTTTGGTGAGGAAGAAGGTAGCTCGCTTTGCGATGCGATGGACATTGCTCGTGGTGGCCAGTTTTTTGAAATTCCGGGAGATTATCCCGATGAGGCTTGGTACCACTATGATGATGAGACCTGTGACTATGGCTGTATGGCCACGGAATATATTTACTGGGCTCTGACTTCGATTCTAGGAGCTCAGGAGTCTAGGGCTGATGAAATTAATCACGAGTGGGAGCTACATACTGCTGAGTTGGTTGAGAGTACGGATGTGGCGGTGTATGAGTTGTTGACGGCTGAAGAGTATGCCTTCCCGACTGTACTTCCGGATGGTGGGTATATGGATTAGGGGGGATTACTCGCTTCGCTCGTGATCCTGCATTGGGGGTGCTTCGAAAGAAAGCCGACCTGTGCTTTGCACAGATCTCACCTTTTTTTATTCTTCCTTTTAAAAAAGCAAGCTTTTTACAATCCAGAATAAAAAAAGCCGACTCAATGAGTCGGCTTTCTTTCGTCGGGGCGGCAGGATTCGAACCTGCGATCTCCTGGTCCCAAACCAGGCGCCTTAACCGGGCTGGGCCACGCCCCGATCGTTTAAAGCGGTGGCAAATATACGTCCTTTCTTTCTATCGCAAAGTTTTGGGTTGATTTTTAATTTAGAATCTTGACCGAGATTATAGATCTCGTAAATGGGTGTGCTTACAAAACAAAAAGACGAGCTTCGCTCTGCTCACCTCTTGTTTTTAATGCATTCAATCTTCTCCTCAAAGCCTTTGGCTTTATTCGAATCTTTCTGCATTAAAAACGCCCGCTATTGCAGGCGTCTTTTTGTTTTGTGCGGAGAGACCGAGATTCGAACTCGGGAGGCGATTGCTCGCCCACAGCTTAGCAGGCTGCTGTATTACCACTCTACCACCTCTCCTAAAATCCTGTTTCAAATGTTAAAGAGTCAGAAACGGGAGTGCGAATTTACACATTTCTTCTCA
>MDTD01066095.1_pt1 | contig 15153 bp, 17 predicted proteins | sample 811221 | NCBI WGS metagenome assembly MDTD01 (sample SAMN05326646, study PRJNA326480) | marine metagenome | isolation source: seawater | place: Pacific Ocean: South West | collected 2011
ACATTCTTTGTCCACCACCACAAGGAAAGAAAACAAATGGTGTTTGATTGTCAATAGCGTGTTGAACACCATAAATAATTGCCTCACCTTCTGCAGCTCCAACAGAACCACCAATAAACTCAAAATTTATTGCTCCAGCTGTTACTTCTAAACCATTTATTTGACCTTTTGCGATCATCACAGCTGAGTTTTGATTAGTTTTCCTTTGTGCAGATTTTAATCTATCTTTATATGATTTGGTATCGATCCATTGAAGTGGATCTTCTGCGGGAATTGGAGTATCAAGTATTTCGTAAGCATTTCTTCCAAAAATAATATCAAATCTTTGTCTACAATTAATTCTATGATGTTTACGACATGTGTTACAAACCCATAAATTATGCTCAAGATCTGTCTTTAATATTGGGCCTTTACAACAACTGGTCCATTCTGAATTAGCTATATCTTCTTTAGATGGTCTTTTTTTTAAAACTTTTTTAATTTTTTCACCAATACTTAAAGCTTTTGTTATCCAGTTCATATAATTTTATTTTTTAATTTTTTTACAAACTTACTTACATTTGTGACAGGATTTTGTCTATGCCTCAAACTCCTACTAATTTCCTTACAAATAGCACTTCCCACAACTAATCCGTCTGCAGATTTCAATTTATCAATTGTTTTTTCTGTGATTCCAAAACCAATAACAATTTCTTTTTTTGGATTGATTTTCTTTATTCTATTATAATTTTTTAGTATCTCCTTAGGCGATACCTTGAGTTTACCACCCGTTGTACTCAACATTGAAATAAAATAAATCATCGGGTGAGAATCTCTTATAATTTTTTTGAGTCTGTCTTTTGTTGTGGTTGGCGCTAAAAGTTGAATAAAATATATGGATTTTTTTTTACATTTTTGGGCAAAATCTTTATTTTCTGGCCAAGGCAAATCTACAACTATTAAACCATTTACTCCTGAAACTTTACATTTTCTTAAAAAATTATTTTCACCGTATTGAAAGATCATATTATAATAACCCATTAATATAATCGGTTTATTTTTATTAAATTTTCTGAAGTCTTTCACAATTTTAAAAATATCATTAACTTTAATTCCATTATTAATCGCTCTATATGCGCTAGTTTGAATCTGGCTACCATCTGCTACAGGAGTGTTATGTGGCATACCCACTTCCAAAATATCTACATTTTTGGATATTGATTTTAGCATGTTTAAAGATTGTTTTTTTGTTCCATCTCCAGCGACTGTGTAGGTTAATAAAGCTGGTCTTTTTTCGTATTTGGCCTTTTTGAATGCAATACTAATTGGATTTAACATATTTTTTTCCCAATCTTTTTTCTAAAATTCCTCTATCTTTATATGCATCTCCACAACTATTCACTACCACGATTGTATCTTTACTAAATTTTTTTGCTTCTTTTATTGCAACCGAAAAAGCGTGACTTGGTTCTAGTGATGGTCTTAACTTTTCATATTTTGTAACAAGTTTATAAGCATTCAAAGCATCTTCATCACTTGCAGCTGTATATCTTGCTCTTTTACTATCTTTTAAAAAACAATGAAGTGGAGAAATGCCAGGATAATCAAGTCCAGCGGAAATTGACTCTGTTTCCTCTATTTGTCCATCCGAATTTTGGTTAACATATTGAGCCGCACCATGAAGAATTCCAATTTTTGATCCATAAGTTAAAGGAGCAGCATGTTTCTTACTTCTTACAGGTCCACCTGCCTCTACACCAATAAATTCACATTGTTTTTTATCATAATGTATAAATTCATTCCAAAATCCATAACTCGAACTTCCACCACCCACACAATTGTACAGTTTAAGTTTTCTAGGAATCGATCCAAACTCATCAATTAATTGAACTTTTAGTTCTCTCGAAATTTGACTTGTACTCCACCCACAGATACGAACAAAAACTGCAGGACCGACAGTGCTTCCAACACACATAGCTGTTGTATCGCAATTAGCAACCCAGTACCGCATACATTCTGATACAGCATCAACAAGAGTTTGGCTTCCAGAGTAAACAGGTATTACTTCTGCTCCATTTTTCTTGATTGCTTTTACATTTGGTTTTTGTCTTGCAATATCTTTTGCACCCATAAAAATTTTGCACTTCAAACCAAATTTTTTAGCTGCCATACTCAACATTTTACCTGCATATCCTGCACCAGTGTCACCTATTATAACTTTTTTCCCAGATCTTTTTGCAAGCAAACAATGAACTGTAGCGTTGTAAATTTTATGTGCTCCCCCATTTGCATCCGACACAACTTTTGACCATATCTGGGCCCCGCCCACATATTTTGTAAGATTTTCTAATTTTATAAAACGAGTAGGGCTTCCAACCCAATTATTAAAGTACTTATCTCTTTCCTTTATAAATTTTTTATCCTTTTTTAGTTTATTAAACAAAATTTCTAAATCTTCTATGGGTTTTTTTAATGTTTCCGGAACAAAGTTTCCTCCAAATTTTCCTCCCCAAAATCCAAGTTTATTTCCTTGATCAATTAACGGTATTCCTTTTTTAATTTTCATATTTTGCAAATAGATTTAACAACCTATCAATTTTATTTATATTTTTTTTCCCATTTTCATCTTCTAGTGATCCGCTTAAGTCTATTATGTAATCATTATTTTTAAAAGTGGGAATATCGTCAATTTGGATATTTCCTGCAATCATTTTATCTAACTCTTTAGGTACAGTATTTAGCAGGCTATGATCAAAACTTTCAGATTTATGATAACCTTTTGAATCAAATAAAATTATATCTGAAATTCCTGAATAATCTTTATATTTTAATACATCATTTTTTTCAGATACAGTAATAGCTGTTATTATTTTAATTTTATATTTTAATTTAATCTCCTTAGTTCTTTTGGGATCTGCATCATAAATTTGATAATAATCAAAATTTAAGTATTTAATTTTTTCTAAAATTTCATTAGATGGATTTACAAGTACTGAAGTAAATTTTATTTGTTTTTTTTGGACATCAATTAATTTTTTTAGTTTTTCGTACTCAACAAATCTTTTACTTTTTTTGTAATTAGTTATAAATCCAATAAATTTTGGTGGGTAAGAATGATTTAATATAAAGTTTAAGACTTTAGGTTCAGAAATCCCACAAATTTTTAACCCCTTCATGACTGATTTAGATGGTCAATTAATTTCTTAATATTACTTTTGATATTGCCTTTAGTTATTGGTCGCCCTATTACAATCCAATCACTTCCATTTTTATAAGCTTGTTTTGGTGTTAAAAATCTTTTTTGATCATTTGAACTTGAATTAAATCTTATTCCAGGTGTTATAACTTCTTTTTTAAACACTTTTTTCACTAGCTTTACTTCTTTAGGGCTACATACTATAGCATCCAAGTTTGCTTTTCTTGCCAACGTTGCTTGCTTTAATACTAATTTATTTATATTACCAATAAACCCTATTTCTTTAAGTGATTTATTATTGAGAGAAGTTAGAGTAGTCACACCGATTAATTTACTTTTACCAGCGTATTTTTTTGCAGCTTTAAGTGCATCTAACCCACAATTAGTATGAATAGTAATGTAATTGAAATTTAAATCTTTAATAGTCTTTAAAGCTGATGCACATGTATTTGGAATATCTGAAAATTTATAATCTCCAAAAGTTATTTGATTTTTTATTGAATAAACAAACTTCCTTCCAATTTTTGAATTTAAAAATTCAAGACCAAATTTATAACCAATAATTAGGTTATTATTTTGGGTTTCTTTTATGATCTTTTTTACTTTTGAAATATTGTTAGTATCACAGGCTATAAAGACTTTATTTTTCCTCATTTACTTTTTTATTCCAAAATTTTGATGTTTTAAAAACTACTGAATATTTTTCACTCACAAAAATTTTTTCATTTGTTTTTGGATTTCTAGCGTACTTTGATTTTTGTAATTTAGTCTCTAATGTAAATATATCTCTTAATTCAACTCTTTCATGTCTTTTAAGAGAGCTTTTTATTTCGTTCAAAAAGATTTCAATTAATTTTTTTAGGTCTTTTTTGTAAAAATTTGGATAGTTATTTGCTAGTTTTCCTAATAGCTCTGAATTTTTAGTCGCCAATTATTTACTCTTTATCCTTTTTCTTTTTATCACCTAGCTGTTCTGACAAAGATGAGAATGGAAGATTTTTGCCACTCAAAGGGCTAGAAAATTTAGACACAGCTTCTTTGTTTTGTAGCTCTTCTAATAATTTAATGCTTAAACTAGCTTTTCTTTTTTCAACATTTAATTCTGAGATTGCTGCATCAATTCTTTCTCCACCAACAAATCTTGATGGTCTCGCATCAGATGCGCTTACAGCAATGTTTGACTTCTTTATTAAAAAATCCAGTTCACAATTTTCTGGTTTTACAATAAGTCCTTTATTATCAGATGATATAACACTAACTGTGATTATATCATTTACTTTTTTATCTTTAAACCAATCAAAAGGATCTTTGCCAAGTTGCTTCAAACCGACTCTTATCTTTTGATCATCTTTTTTAATTTCTAAAACTTTTACTTTTATGCTATCTCCTTTTTTATATTTTTTTAGCTCTTCCTCTGGATTATTTGTGTAAGTAAGATCATTAGCGTGTAAAAAGCCATCAATTTCAAAACTGTCAAGTTTTACATATAATGCATACTCATTAGAGCTTGAAACTATACCATTTATCTCACTACCTTCTGGAAACTTATCCATAAATACCTGATAAGGATTATCTAAAGTTAGCTTATGTGAAATTGCAACTCTTCGTTTATCCTTATCAATCTCTGTAATTACACAGTCAATCATATCACCAACTTTAAAGATTTTTTTTGGAACAATATTTCTCTTTGTCCAACTCATTTCACTGCTATGTAACAAGGTGCTAAGACCTGGCTCCAATGAACAAAAACAACCATAATCAGTTATCTTATCAACTTTTACTTTATATTTACCACCTATTTCATAATTGCCTATATGCTCAAAAGGGTCTGGAGAGAGTTGTTTTATAGAACACCCTATTTGTAATTTTTCCATATCTATTGAAATAATTTTTAAGTCATGCTTTTCACCTATATTAAAAATTTCATCTGGATGATTGACTCTTGAGTAAGATATTTCTTGCAAATGAACTAAAACATCAATTTCATTATTAACTTCAAAAAAACATCCAAATGATGAGTATCCTTTAACTACAGCATCTTTTATAACATCACCGACTTTAAACTTCTCAACAATTTTAATTTTATCTTCTCTTTTGTTTGAAGAGACTATTTGCCTACGCGACACACAAGCGTTTCCTCTCAATTTGTCTAATTTGATTATTGCAAACTTTTGTTCGACACCTATTAAATGATCAATGCTTTTAAGAGGCTTGTCACTTACCTGGGAACCAGGACAAAACATCAAAGATCCCGTTTTTGTATGTTCTACAATAACTCCACCTTTACATTTGCTTGTAATTTTTCCAATTATTGACTCATTATTTTCGTAAGCTTTTTCAAGCTCATACCAACCTTTTATCTTTTGAGCTTTTACAGCAGATACTAGCACCTCTCCATTTCTGTCTTCAATTTTTTCTAGAAGCACTGGTATATTTTCTCCAACTAAAATCTTGTCTTTTAATCCAATCATTTTTAGTTCATTTATATCGATTATTGGTTCGCTCTTTAGGCCAGAAATAAATATAAATACGAATTTATCTGTAATTTTTGTAATCTTACCTTCTATTATTTTGCCTTCTTCAATCTTATTTCTAGATAATTGAGAATTTAATAGCTTTTCAAACTGTTGATTCTTTTGTGATTTCAGGTCTTTGTAAATTTCCATTAATTTTTTAGCTTTTTGTCCATAATTGATTTAATTTTTTTAAAGCACGCTTTCTTACTTAATTTAGAAGTATTAATCAAGATCGAATCTTTGGTTTTTTTCAAAGGACTTAAAACTCTATTTCTATCCAAATTATCTCGATTTCTTAGGCTTTTTAGAACATCTTTATATAAAATTCTTTTTTTTAGCTTTTTAAATTCTAAATACCTTCTTCTTGCTCTTATTTTTAGGTTTGCTGTTATATAAAATTTAAACATTGCATCTTTCATGATTACCGACGTGATATCCCTGCCGTCTAATACAGACCCAGAGAATTTTTTAGGAGGATTGTATGCACACTGTAATTGAAAATTTTTTACGAGTTTTCTTATTCTCGAATTTTTAGCAATGAGTGATGCTGATTTAGCAACTTCGTCAGACAATAAAGTCTTATCATTTAAAATATCTAAATTTACTTTGTCGACATACTTTTTTATAACATTAATATTAAAATTATTTTGATAATTTATTTTTAACTTTCCAATTAACCGGTAGATTTTTCCAGTATCTAAATATAATAAATTATAATATTTAGCTATATATTTTGCTTGTGTTCCAGCACCAGCGGCAGCAGGAGAATCAATTGCTACTGTTATTATGTTTTTTCTCTTTTTCATTTTATAACAGCGCCTAATTTTTTTATTAAATTTAAAAAATTTGGGAAAGATGAATTTATTGAATCTTTATCATATATTTTCCATTTTCCACCCAAAGTTAAAGCTGCTATGCAAGACATCATGAATACCCTATGATCTTTTTTGAATTTTTTAATAATATAATTACCATCCAATTTAAGTTTTGGATTACCGTAAATTTTAATATCATTTTTCTTTCTTTCTACTTTTATGCCGATCTTTTTTAAAAAATTTATAGAAATATCTAACCTTGGACTCTCTTTTTTATTCATTTCGCCCAAATTTTTAAATTTTGAAATACCTTTTGCTTTAGATGCTACTAAAAAAATAACTAAAAATTCATCAATCGCGGAACTATTTAAATTTTTTGGACAATTAATTCCTTTTAAATGATTTGAACTTTTAACAACTACATCTGAAATTATTTCGCCTTTATATATTTTTTTATTTTTTAGGATTATTTTTGCATTCATTCTATTTAAAATTTTTATTATCCCCAATCTTGATTTGTTTACATTTACATTTTTAATTATTAGTTTTGATTTTTTTGATAGTAAGGTTAAAACTATGAAGAAAGCGCTTGAGCTAATATCTCCTGGAATCCTGTATTCAAACCCTTTGAAATTATGTCGACCGCTTACCTCAATAAAATCAAAGTTTTTTTTTGATATTATTTTTATAGGCAAACCAAGATTTTTTAAGATAAGCTCAGTGTGGTTTCTTGATTTTTTTGCTTTTATTATAGTTTTGCCATTAGCTTTTAAAGCTGCCAACATCACAGCACTTTTACATTGTGCACTACCAAGATTTTCAATATATTTTATTGGTCTTAAAAACTTTGATCCAAAAATTTTTACAGGCAAACTTTTGTTTTTTGAACTTAATACAGCGCCAAACTTATTTAGCGGCTCTGTTACTCTTAGAAAGTCTCGAGTTGAAAGGCTCTTATCCCCAATTATAGTAATTTGATTTTTTGAGTCTACAAGTAATCCTAAAATTAATCTTGCAAAAGTTCCTGAATTTCCGGCGTTTAAAATTATTTTTTTTTTCCGTATTAAATCCTTGTAATCCAAATCCATCTATTTCGTAATAATTTTTTATTTTTTTGAAATTTATTCCAAGTTTTCCTATAGATTTTAAAGAATTTAAAACGTCATCAGACTCTAACAAGTTATACAGCTTTGACTTTCCAATCGCTTGAGAAGCTAATAATACACATCTTATTGAGATACTCTTATCTCCACTAACTTTTATTTGATTATTAAAAGGCTTAATTATCTTTTCAATTAGAGAGTAATTTTTCATTGATGAATTAGTTTATATTAAATTCATCTCCAAAATACATAGTTTTTGCTTGTTTATCACTTATAACTTCTTTTGGACTTCCAGATGCAATTATTTTTCCATTGGATAGTATAATGGCTCTGTCCACACAATTAAGAAGATCTCTTGCCTGGTGATCGCAAACTACAATAGAAATTTCCTCTGATGATTGTAAATTTAAAATTATTTCTTGTAGCATTTTAATTGTTAAAATATCTAGAGCAGCAAATGGTTCATCCAATAATAATATTTTAGGATCATTAACTAAGGCCATAGCAATTACAAGTTTCTTTTTTTGTCCACCTGATAAATTTTTTGATTTAATCTTCAATAATGATTCAAATTCGAACTGAGTTATTAATTTACTTAATTTTTGGTCTCTCAAATCTTTTTCTTTAATATGAATTTCGGAAACCAATTTTAAGTTATCCTCTAAAGTAAGGTCATGTATTAGACCTCCGTATTGAGGCACTAATCCCAATTTAAATTTGGTGAATCTTTCATTTATCGGTAGTTTTGTCGAATTTATTCCATTTATAATTATTTCACCGTAATTAGGGTCTTTAAGACCTGTAATTAAGTTGAAAATTGTTGATTTTCCCACCCCATTTGGTCCCAACATTCCTAAAATTTCTTGTCTATTAATATTTAAGTTTAAATTTTCTATAATTTGTCTTTTATTATAGAATACAGATATATTTTTTAATTCTATTATTGGTTCATCAGTTTTATAGTTTTTTATTCGGAATTTTTTTATTAAAGCCATTAATTTGTTGTAACTTCAATATTATCTTTTGAGTTTATTTTTATATCTTTAGTGATCATATCCATTGTAATTTTTTGAGCCTTCATTGATGATTTACTATCTTCTATTATAACATTATCATAAGCTACAGCAATATTTTTACTAATATTTAAATCTAAATTATCACATATTATTATCTTATCTTCATATTTAATTTTCACATCTTTATAAAATTTAGAATTTTGATTTGAATAATTGTATTGAGCAAATGTTGATGTTATGTAAATATTCGATTTTTCTTTTGAAGTAATTGATCCGCTTACATTTTCAAGGTCTAAAATATTACTATTTTTTAAGTTTGTTCTTCCTAATTTAGCCAATATTTTGAAAATATCACCATTTTTATTTGAGGATATATATTCGATTCCTTTAGTTAAATTTTCTAAATTATCTTTATCATTATCATTTAATACAATTTTTTTATTTTGATTTATTAGATCGTCATTTGACTTAATTTCTAATTTATTACTAATCATTTTATCTTTCTTGATTTCGTTTTGTTTTTTTTCAATTTTAATTAGGTCATTCTTTTTATTTAGATTAATTTCTTCTAAGACTCCTTGATCTGTTGCATTATTTAATACTTTGTTTGTTTCATTTAATTCAAGAAGCTTTTCTTTTGCTTCTTTATTTTTTAAAGGTCCAGAATAAAAATATAAAAAATATATCCCACCAAGAATTATAACTATTAGTAAAAAAAGAATAATTTGTAATAGAGATTTTATAGACATTAATTAATGTTAGATTTCAAAATATCATGCATATGAATTAAGCCTGTAGTTTTTTTGATTTTTTTTCCTTTATGGACGCATAGTGATGTAATTTTTTTTGAGTTCATAATTGATAGCGCTGCAGCGGCTAAAGTATCTTCATCTATAGTAATTGGGTTTTTTTTCATTACCTTTAAAAGCCTCAGCTCCTCAAATTTATTGTATTTTTGAGCAATTCTTTTTAAATCGCCATCAGTAATAATTCCTTTAGTATAGCCTTTTTTATTTTGAATTATTAGAACTCCAACTTTTTTATCACTAATTATCTTTAATGCTTTTTTCATTTTAATATTCTCACTCACAAAAGGAATTTTTCTACCTTTGATCATTAAGTCACCTACTGTTTTAAGCTTTATAGATAGTGTTCCACTTGGATGAAATTTTTTAAAATCAAATTTTGTAAAATTTTTTGATTTCATGCAGGTGATCGCTATAGCATCACCCAAAGCCAGTTGATTAGTAGTTGATGACGTGGGCACAATATTTTCTGGACCAGCTTCTCTTATATTTGGCATTAAAAATGATACATCTGAATTCTTAAATAGAACTGAATCTTTCTTTGAGGTTACCCCAATTAATTTTATATTTTTATTTCTAGATGAATACTGAATTATATTTTTTAATTCATCACTTTCACCACTATTACTAATTAAAATTACAATATCATTCGATGTTATCTGACCCATATCTCCATGGCTTGCACTAGATGCGTCTAAAAAAAATGATGGTGTTCCAGTAGAAGATAAAGTAGCAGCCCATTTTCTAGCTATAATCCCACTTTTACCTACGCCAGAAATTATAACTTTTCCATTTTTGCAATTTAAAATTAATTTGATAATTTTATAAAATGACTCATTAATATTTTTTTTTAGATATTGTAATGCATCAATTTCATACTTAATTACATCCTTCGCAATACTTTGTATTTTTTTTTTTTGCATTTAATGAGACCAAATATCCGATGTAAATGATGCTAAATCCAATTCAACTCTACAATTAATAAATTTAATTGCTTCGTCGTATAATTTAATTCTTTTTTCTCGTATTAAAATTTTTTTTAAATTATTATAAATTTCATGAAGATAAACAACATCTTTTGCACAATATTGCAGTTGTTTATCTGAAAGTTCTCCACCGAAATCAGAGGACTGAAGATTTTTACTTATTTCTGTTCCAGCAAATTCTTTAATCAAATCCTTTAAACCATGTTTATCACTATAACTTCTAGCAATTTTACTCATTATTTTTGTACAATTCACATTATCAACATTAACTTTTAAATATTTTTTTATAAAAAGAAGATCGGCCCTAGCATAGTGAAATATCTTACTTACTTTTTTATCTGAAAGTATTTTTTTTAAATTAGGAGCATCGTAAGTATCTCTATTTAATTTGACTATATGAGCATCTTTCTTACCTGTAGAAATTTGAACTAAGCATAGCTGATCTCTTTCCACATTTAAGCCCATAAATTCACAATCAATTGATATATTGTCACCTAGCACTAATTGATCTGGTAAATCTTCATTGTGTAATTTAATATCTAAATTCATTTGATAGAATATATATATGAAACATAAAGAAATTCTACTTTTCGGTGCCACGGGCCAAATAGGCAGAAATCTTATTAGAAAATTAACAAAAAATAACTATAAAATTACAGCAGTTACAAGAAATATCCATCGAGCTGGCTATATTTTAAAGACCCAAGCTAATCCTGGTTATTTAAAACTGGTGGAGCTTAAAACATTTGATTTAAACAAAATAGATGAATTAATAAAAAATTGTGCAATTTGTATTAATTTGGTTGGAATTTTATATGAGAAAAAGAAAAATCATTTTAAATTAATTCACACACAATTACCAAACTTACTGTCTCAATTGGCAAATAAGCATAAAATAGATAAATTTATACATTTATCCGCATTGGGAATCGAGCGAGCAAATGATAGTCTATATGCATCTAGTAAACTTGAAGGTGAAAAAAAAATTATTGAAAATTTTAAAAAATATATAATTCTCAAACCATCCATAGTTTATTCAGTCGATGACAAGTTTACAACTACTTTTATGTCTTTGCTAAGTAAGCTTCCCATAATGCCACTTTATTACAAAGGGGAAACAAAATTTTCTCCAATACATGTAACAGATTTAGTTGACATAATTTATGAAATGATCGAAATGAAAAACGATTGTTTAACCTTGGAATGTATAGGTCCAGAAGTATTAACATTTAAAGAGATAATTCAAAAATTATTGAAGTTAATTCAAAAAAGAAGAATATTGCTTCCTCTGCCTATCCAAATTGCTAAAATTTCTGCAAAAATATTACAGCTATTTCCTAGTCCACTCCTCACAGAAGATCAATTAAGATTATTAAAATATGATAATTGCAAAAGTGATAAATTTAAAAACAACTTCGATTTGGGTTTTAATACAAAAAGAAAATTTGAAGTCGAGGTAGAAAAATATTGTTATAATTGGAGGACAGGGGGACAATTTGCAAAACAAAATAATATAGGGAATTTAAAATGATAAATTTTATTGTTATAGGAATTTGTGTTATATTATTATTTGCTGTGATCTTCGTTTCTATAAAACCAATAAGTATGGGAATAGAAGCCAGAAGAGAAAAAAAAGATTACTCGAATGACGTAAATTCAGAAGTAAACTTTAATGATGATGAAGATATGAGAGTTAACTCAAATTTGTCAGACGAATTAAAAAAGTTACATTTGTTGAGAAAAGAGGGAATATTAACAGATGACGAATATGAAAAAGCAAAAAAAAAGTTGTTGAGTTAAGCCGATTTAATTTTTTTTTCAATAAACTTTGGCATTTCGTCATCCTTATCTATAACTTCTTCTTTTTTGCCTTTAGGCTGAAAAACAATCATTAAATGTAATGGACAATATGAAAATTTATCAACATTTTTTCTTCCGCAAAATCGTGAATCTTTTTCATCAGGATCTCCTTCCATATATTTACAAGTTTCTTCTGTTAATTCCTCTAGAGTTAAATTTTTTGCTGGTTCAAAGTTCTTATCAAGCAAAAAAGATCTAAATTTACTTCTTCTACCTTTTAGTTTAATTTGATTATTATCTGTCTTTAAGCTATTCCTCTGTATCTGAACAGATGCACGTGTTTTAATTTTTGAAGATAAATTAAGCCTGTGAGCTTTCCCAATTACTGCGTTCCTTGAAACACCTCCAATAATTTCAGCTATCTGACTGGCGGTTTGTCCCTTTCCCCAAAGTTCTTTAAGTTTGTTAACTTTTTCGTCTGTCCAGCTCATAATTACTATATTTAGTATTTAAAATTTTTTATATAACATCATCTTGCATATATAATTTTTAAAACAAGATTTTTTTTTTATTTTTCAACAAATTTAAAGAAATTAATTATAACTAGAGGTTGCAAATTTAAGTGTGAAATTAATTAAAAAAAATTATAAATAAATATGAGTGCATTAGCCAAAAATTATAAAAGAAAAAATCTATCCTTTTCAAAAGGAAATGGAAGCTTCCTTGTTACTAAATCCGGTGAGACTTATTTAGATTTTGTACAAGGTATTGCTGTCAATTCTTTAGGTCATTCTAATAAAAATTTGATAAAAGCGATCAATATTCAATCAAAAAAGTTATGGCATGTTTCTAATGCCTTTCAAATTCCTGAAGGAGAAAAATTAGCAAAAAAACTTGTTAAAAGAACATTTGCAGACTCGGTTATATTTCAAAATAGTGGAGCCGAAGCAACAGAAGCAGCTATAAAAGTAGCTAGAAGATATTTTTATTCTATAGGAAAACCAAAAAAAAATAGAATTATATGTATTAAAAATTCATTTCATGGAAGAACATTAGCTACCATTCATGCAAGTGGATCAAAAAAGATGACGGAAGGTTTTGGACCAAAAATACCTGGATTTGATCATTTCGAATTTGGAGATCACAGAAAATTAAAATCTCTAATAAAAAAAAATACTGCAGCGATAATGATTGAGACTGTAATGGGAGAGGGTGGAATAAAAGTCATACCTGATTGGTGCTTAAAATCTATAAAAAAATTATGTTTGAAAAATAAAATTCTTTTAATATTGGACGAAGTTCAATGTGGAATTGGAAGATCAGGCAAATTTTTTGCTTTTGAACATGCAAATGTCAAACCTGACATTGTTCCTATAGCAAAAGGCATTGGTGGTGGATTTCCAATTGGTGCAGTTTTAATGACTAAGAAAGTCGCTAAGGCAATGGTTCCAGGTACTCATGGTTCTACTTTTGGAGGAAACCCATTAGCCATGTCAGTTGGTAACGCAGTTTTAGATCAAATAAATAGAAAATTACTTAAAAATGTAAATTTGAAATCAAGATATTTTTTTTCTAAACTAGATATTATAAAAGCAAAATACCCAAAAATAATAAAAGATATAAGAGGTATAGGATTGTTAATTGGCATTCAGCTTTACAATGATCAAACAGATTTTATTAACAAACTGATGGAAAATAAATTATTGACTATTAGAGCCGCAGAGAATGTTATTAGGATACTTCCACCTTTAAATGTAAAAAAAAAAGAAATTAATTTAGCAATAAAAATTATAGATAAAGTTTGTGAGGAAATAAGTTAAATGAAACATTTTATTAATTTAAAAGATATTTCAGGTAAAGACTTAAGAAAAATAATAAATGATGCAAAGAAAAGAAAAAAAAGGAGAAAAAAACTAAATACTTTAGAGATCGATAAAGGTGCACCATTAAAAGGAAAAATATTAATTCAAATGTTTGAAAAAGCAAGCTCAAGAACTAGAATTAGTTTTTATTTAGCAATCAAGCAACTTGGGGGTGGTACTTTAACTCTTCGTTCAAATGAGCTTCATTTAGGTCAGGGTGGAGAAAGTATTGCAGATACAGCCAAAATATTGTCTACATATGGAGATGGATTTATGTTTAGAACAGACACTGATAAAAAAGTTGAAGACTTTAAAAAATATTTAAGCATTCCAATAATTAATGGTTTAAGCCCTTCATCTCATCCAACTCAAGTTTTATCCGATGTATTTACTGTAGAAGAAATATTAAAAAAACCAATTTCAAAATTAAAAATTAGTTGGATAGGTGACTCTAATAATGTTCTTGATAGTTTGATAGCTGCATCAGTAAAATTTTCTTTTAAACTTAGCATTGGTTGCCCAAAAAAATTTGAACCAGGTAAAAGAGTAAAAGATTGGGTAAAAAAAAATAATAAAAAAATTTATATATTTAATGATCCTAAAAAAGCTGTTTATAATGCTGACGTAATTTTTTCTGATAAAGTAATTTCTTTAAATGATAAGGGAAACAAAAAAAAAAAATTGCAATCATTTAAAAATTTTAAAATTACAAAAAAATTGATTAATCATGCAAAGAAGAATTGTATTTTTTTACATTGTTTACCCAGAGGCAATGAAGTTGACAATGAGGTTTTTTTAGGAAAAAAATCTCATGTTTGGCAGCAAGCAATGAACAGAGTTCATGTTCAAAAAAGTATTTTATTGTATTGTTTTGAAAAATTAAGGTAGAGGCAACGGATTGTCAGAGTTTTTGTTTAAATATAAAATAACAGATGCCCTGTCTTTATCTTTTCTCAATCCAGCGAAAGCCATTTTTGTTCCTTTAATATAACTTTGAGGCTTTCTTAAATAACCATTCATTTCCTCAAATGTCCAATTTTTATCGTAAGCAGCCATAGCTTTTGAATATTTATA
>MDTD01059491.1_pt1 | contig 15149 bp, 14 predicted proteins | sample 811221 | NCBI WGS metagenome assembly MDTD01 (sample SAMN05326646, study PRJNA326480) | marine metagenome | isolation source: seawater | place: Pacific Ocean: South West | collected 2011
CTTATTAATGAAGTATAACATACTTCCATGGCGCGATATATATTCGTTACTGGCGGCGTGGTTTCATCTTTAGGAAAAGGATTATCCTCTGCATCACTGGCTTATTTATTACAATCTAGAGGCTATAAAGTAAGAATTAGGAAACTAGATCCTTATTTAAATGTTGATCCTGGAACAATGAGTCCTTTTCAACACGGAGAAGTTTTTGTAACTGACGATGGGGCAGAAACCGATTTAGATTTGGGTCACTATGAAAGATTCTCAGGAATCTCTGCTAAAAAATCTGACAATATTACCACAGGCAAAATTTATAATGATGTCTTAAAAAGAGAACGACAAGGAAAATATCTAGGAAAAACTGTACAAGTTATACCTCACATAACAAACAGAATTAAAGAATTTATTAAAAACGATATTTCTAAAGAAGATTTTGTTATTTGTGAAATAGGTGGAACAGTAGGAGATATAGAGAGTTTGCCATTTTTAGAGGCCATAAGACAATTTTCAAATGAGATAGGTAGAGCAAATACTCTATTTATTCACCTTACTTTAGTACCTTATATGAAAGCATCAGATGAAATAAAAACAAAACCAACTCAACATTCTGTTAAAGAACTTAGAAGTATAGGTATACAACCAGATGTAATTATTTGTAGATCTGAGAGAACAATACCTTTAGATCAAAGAAAGAAAATTTCGTTATTCTGCAATGTATCTATAGAGGATGTTATAGAGACTGTTGATGTAAAAACAATTTATGAAGCTCCGATAAGTTTTAATAAAGAAAAATTAGATGAAAGAGTATTACAACACTTTAAAATAAGGTCTAAAAAGAAAGTAAACCTTCTTCCATGGAAAAAAATTACTCAATTAGTTTTAAACTCAAAAACTAAAGTAGATATTGCAGTTATTGGAAAATATGTAGAGCTAAAAGACGCGTATAAGTCTCTGGATGAGGCTTTAGCTCATGGAGGAATTGCTAATAATTTAAAAGTAAATTTAATTAGAATAGAGTCGGATTTTTTGAAGCCTAGTGAAATAAGCAATAAATTAAAAAATGCTTCTGGAATACTCATTCCTGGAGGATTTGGAAAAAGAGGAACCGAGGGAAAAATTGCTGCTATAAATTTTGCTAGAAAAAATAAAATCCCATTTTTAGGAATTTGTTTTGGTATGCAAATGGCTGTCATTGAATTTGCTAGAAACAAATTAAATATTAAAAATGCAACATCAAGCGAATTTGGACCTTCAAAAGCTTCCGTGGTTGGTTTAATGAGCGAGTGGACTAAAGATGGGAAATTAATGAAAGGAACTGATAAAGATTTAGGTGGAACAATGCGTTTAGGAAGTTATGAAGCAAGACTTAAAAAAGACACAAAGATAAGCAAAATATATAATTCTCTCATAATTCAAGAGAGACATCGTCATAGGTATGAAGTTAATATTAATTATAAAAATGATTTTGAAGCTAAAGGAATGATTTTTTCAGGTATATCCCCAGATAATAAATTACCTGAAATAATAGAATTAAGTGATCATCCTTGGTTTGTTGGAGTTCAGTTTCATCCTGAATTTAAATCTAGACCTTTATCACCACATCCTTTATTCTCATCGTTTATAAAGGCCGCAAAAATCAATTCGAAAAAATGAAAAATCATATAGTAAAATGTGCTAATTTCGAAGTTGCAAACAATAAACCTTTCACTTTAATTTCTGGACCTTGTCAACTTGAAAGTGAGGAACATGCAATAAAGATTTCTTCATATTTAAAAAAAATCACAAACGAATTAGGTATAAATTTAATTTACAAAACTTCATTTGATAAAGCTAACAGAACTAGCTTAAAAGGAAAAAGAGGTTTGGGTTTAGATAAATCTCTTCCTATTTTCGATAAAATAAGAAAAGAAGTTGGAGTGCCTGTACTAACAGACGTACATTCTGCTGAGCAATGTTCCACAGTTGCTAGTCATGTTGATGTTTTACAAATCCCAGCATTTCTATGCAGACAAACTGACTTATTAATTGCAGCAGCGAGGACAGGAAAAATAATTAATGTAAAAAAAGGTCAATTTTTGGCTCCATGGGATATGGCTAACGTTATAAAAAAAATTGAAGACTCAGGTAACAAAAATATTTTAATTACGGAGAGAGGAGCAAGTTTTGGTTACAATACTCTTGTATCTGATATGAGATCTTTACCAATAATGTCTAAGTTTGGTTTTCCAATAGTTTTTGATGCAACTCACTCAGTTCAACAGCCTGGTGGAATGGGGGAAAAAAGTGGAGGTCAAAGAGAATTTGTGCCACATCTAGCTCGTGCGGCTATAGCTGTAGGTGTAGGAGCAATATTTATGGAAACACATGATGATCCTGACAACGCACCATCAGACGGCCCAAATATGGTTCCTATTAATGAGATAAAAAATTTATTAAAAAAATTAATTGAAATTGATAAATTAATAAAAAAATAATGTCAAAAATTAAAAATGTGAGAGGCAGGCAAGTCTTTGATAGCAGAGGGAATCCTACAGTGGAAGCAGAGGTTTCTCTTGTAAATGGAAAAACAGCAACTGCTATTTCTCCTTCCGGCGCATCCACAGGAGCATTTGAAGCTCATGAACTAAGAGATCAAGATAAAAGCAAATTTTTAGGAAAAAGTGTAAATTTAGCTATCAAAAATATAAATGATAAAATTTCCTCAAAACTTAAAGGTTTAGATTCAACGGATCAGAAAAAAATAGATAAAGTTTTAGTTGATCTAGATGGCAGTGAGAACAAAACAAATTTAGGTGCCAACGCAACCCTTGCTGTTTCACTGGCTAACTCTAAATGTTCTGCATTAACAAACAATAAATCTCTTTTTAAAAATTTAGGAAATAGTTTCTCTCTACCAATTCCATTAATGAATATTATCAATGGAGGGGCGCATGCTGATAATGATTTAAATATTCAAGAATTTATGGTTAGACCTGACTCAGCTATTACATTCATGGATGCTATAGAAAAATGCTTTTTAGTTATTCAAAATTTAAAAAGTTTGTTAAAATCAAAAAAAATGCTTACAAATGTGGGTGATGAAGGAGGGTTTGCTCCATCTATTGATACAAACGAACAAGCTTTAGAATTAATTGTTCAAGCAATTGAAAAATCAAATTTAAAACCTGGAAATGATATTGTAATTTGTCTAGACGTTGCTGCTAATGAATTAATTAATGAAAAAGGACATTATTCTATTCAATCTAAGAGCTTTACAATAGTCGATGACGTTATTAATTATTATAAAAGATTAATTTCAAAATACCCCATCAAATCAATAGAAGACCCTTTCGCGGAAGATGATTGGGAATCTTGGAAAAAAATAACTAGTGAAATAGGTAATAATGTTCAAATAGTTGGTGATGATCTATTTGTTACTAACACTAAACGGCTTAACAAAGGAATAGAAGAAAAGTCTGCTAATTCTATTCTAGTAAAACCTAATCAAATAGGCACTCTTACTGAAACTCTAGAAGTTATCTCAATGGCAAAAAAGGCAAATTATAATACTATAATTTCTCATAGATCTGGCGATACTGAAGATACATTTATAGCTGATTTGGCTACGGCTACAATGTCATCTCAAATAAAAACTGGTTCCTTAGCAAGATCAGAAAGAGTAGCCAAATATAACAGATTATTGCGTATTGAAGAAGAACTTGGCAAGCAAGCTAAAATGGCTAAGATCTAACAAATGCGACTTATTGAAAGTTTTAAAAAAAAGAAATTTGTTTTATTAAATATCTTCCTTACTTTATATATAGGAATAAATTTAATCGGTGGTGAAAGAGGACTAATTTCATACCTAGAAAAAAAGAATATTTATGAGGAATTAGTAAATAAAGAGAAACTTTTAACAAATAAATTAAAAGATTTAGAACATAAAATATCTTTGGTAAAACGTAATGATATGGACTATTTAGATATGCTTTATAGAGAAAAGTTTAGATATGGTACAAAAGACGAAATTATAATTAAAATAAAATGAGCCAAAAAATAAGACATCCAGAAAAAGTAAATAAACCTTTTAATCCAATTAAAAAAAAACCAGAATGGATTAGATCAAAAATTGTTGATTCAAAAATTTTCTTCAAAACCAAACAAGTTGTAAATCAAAATAATTTAGTAACAGTATGTCAGGAAGCCAATTGTCCTAATATAACTGAGTGTTGGAGCAAAAAGCATGCTACTTTTATGATTATGGGCGACACGTGTACTAGAGCTTGTGCATTTTGTGATGTCAGAACAGGAAAACCAGATGCTCTAGATATTTTTGAGCCTGCAAAAATTGCAAAAGCAGTGAATGATTTAAAATTAAAACACGTAGTTATTACGTCTGTAGATAGGGATGATTTACATGATGGTGGTTCAAATCATTTCTATAAAGTTGTGAAAGCTACTAGAGAAAAAAACCCATCTACATCTATCGAAGTTTTAACTCCTGATTTTTTAAGAAAAGGAGATGCTTACAAAAAAGTGCTTGAAGCAGATCTAGATGTTTTCAATCATAATATAGAAACTGTTCCAAGACTTTATACTAAAGTAAGACCTGGTGCTCGTTACTTCGCGTCTCTAGAACTTTTAAAAAATGCAAAAAGATTTAAAAGTAAAGTCTTCACCAAATCAGGCATTATGGTGGGGCTAGGAGAGAATAAAGATGAAGTAATTCAGGTCATGGACGATCTTAGATCAGCCGAAGTAGATTTTATTACCATAGGACAATATTTACAACCTTCTCCCAAACATCATCCTCTTAACCGTTATTATCGTCCGGATGAATTTAAAGAGTTTGAATATATAGCGAAGACTAAAGGGTTTTTACTCGTATCTTCATCACCTTTAACAAGATCTTCTTATCACGCTGATGAGGACTTTAGAAAATTGCAGGATGCAAGAAATAAACAGCCTGAATGTCGTCAGCAACCATAAAAAAAATTATATCCTGTAAAAAAAAGCAAGCTATCGAAATGGTTTTAGATATTGAAAAATATCCAGAATTTGTACCTTGGTGCATTGAGGGCAAAATTTATGATAAAAACGAAAGTTCAGATTTGATAACATTTAATGGAGACTTGAAAGTTGGGAAAAGCATTTTAAATGAAACTTTTTCAAGTCAGGTATCTTACTATAAAGAAAAAGACTTGATCATAGTCACAAATCTTGGTGGACCACTTAAACATCTAAAAAATGAATGGAAATTTAAGGAAATAAATAATTCTACACAACTAGAATTTTTTATTGATTTTGAATTAAAAAATCCAATTTTAAGTGGAATAATGAAAAAATCTTTTGAACTTGGTTTAAATAAAATTGCCAAAGCTTTTGAAGAAAGAGCCGCCAAATTATACAAATAATGTTTACTATTTCATCTTTATTAATTTTATTTATTTTAACTTTTAAATTTTTATCCTCATACATTAAAACAATCAGAACAGGTGACCCAAATGAGACAAATTTAACCTACTGGATGTTTTCCTATGACTTTAAATCTAAAAATAAAGAATGGGTTCCTGAGGATAAACAATTATTAAAAAGAAAAAGAGCTAGAAATTTTTTAGTATTTTTACTTTACATTATTGCTTTTAGCATTTTTTTATTACTTAATAGCTTCACCGCTCATTTATTAGATGTGATTGTGAATCCAGAATTTAGCTACCCTGTTTAATCAATTTTAAAAGTAAATTAAGTGATTTTTTTACGGTTTGTTTTTGAATAAATACTCTACCTTTATTTTTAAAATTACATTTATTGACTATTATTTTCTTTTTAACCTTAATTCCTATATAGACCAATCCAATTGGTTTTTTCTTAGAACCACCTTTAGGACCTGCAATTCCAGTAATAGAAATACATACCTTAGCTTTACTAATTTTACTTAAATTATTTAGCATTGCTAAACAGCAAACAACACTAACAGCACCATTTTTATTAATTATTTTTATAGGTATGTTGAGAATTTTCATTTTAGCTTTGTTAGAATAAGTAACTAGACCCATAGTAAAAACTTTCGAAGATCCGCTAACAGAAGTTATTGAGCTAGAAAGCATACCACCTGTACAAGATTCAGCTATTGCGAGATTTAGTTTTTTTTTCTTTAACAAAAGAATTATTTTTTTATTTAAAGTCATTAATTAAACTTAGATTTTATTATCATAAAAATGATTAATGTTAATACAACGTATAAGCCTGCCAATACATCATCAAATATTACACCAAAACTATTTTTAAACTTTCTTTCAAATAAATTTATAGGAAATGGTTTTTTTATATCAAAAAATCTAAATAAAATAAAAATATACAAATAAAAAAGAATTGAGTCTTGAGGAATTTTTTCTACTCCATGTGAAATTTCATACATGTAAATTGGGATAGATTGGCCAATAACCTCATCAATAACTACCTCTTTAGGATCTTTATTTTGGTTATCTTTTATATAAGCATCTACAGCGTGGAAAGAATACAAAAAAATTAAGATTAAGAAAATTAAAATAATAATATTTGATAAATTTATGATATGGAACAAACTATATAAAAAAATTGTTGTTATTAACGAAGTTACGGTCCCTGGGGCATATCTTATTGTGCCAATCCCAAAAAAAGTAACAAATAAATAATTTATGTTTTTAATCATGTTTTATAACTGAAGTGATCACTTCACATGCGATTGCCTTTTCTTTACCAATCACTCCTAACTTTTCTGTTGTTTTTCCCTTAACATTAATTTGATTTTTAGAAATTTCACAAAGTTTTGCAATATTATTTATTATTTTATTTTTAAGATTTTTGATTTTAGGAGTTTGAGTAATAATATTAATATCAATATTATTTATTAAATAACCTTTGAATTTAATTTGTTTAATTACTCGCTTAAGTAATATTGTTGATCTAATATTTTTAAATTTATTTTTTTTATCAGAAAACATTTGACCTATATCACCCATCTTGCATGCACCTAAAACTGCATCTATGATAGAGTGTAAAACAGGATCACCATCTGAATGACCAAGCGTTCCTAATTTTGATTTTATTAGTAAACCAGCTAAATATAGTTTTCTTTTAGGAACAAGTCTATGAACATCAAATCCTATACCAACACTTTGTTGAGATTTATAAATTTTTTTAAGATTCTCGAAATCTTCCTTATCTGTGATTTTAAAATTATTTTTTTCACCTTCTATAAATTTAACTTTATTTAAATCCATATATAATGAAATATCATCGTCTTTATATTTACCTGAATTAAATTTATGTAAATAATGGATCTCTTTTAAATTAAAGGCCTGAGGTGTTTGAGTTAAAAACAAATTATCTCTCTTTTTTCCTAACATATATTCTTCCTTACTAGAGTCTATAATTTGCTTGATTGCATCTTGAATTCTAATTTTAGGAATTACAGCTCTAGAAGTTTTCATTTTATTTATAATTGATCTTAAAAGTCTTGATGAAAAATTTGGTCTTGCAACATCATGAACCAAAACCTTAGATGACCCGTTATTACTGATTAAATGTTTAAGTGCATTAAAAGTAGATTGTTGCCTAGTTTTTCCTCCAATTATTAATTTTATATTTTTAAGTTTTAATGATTTAATTAGTCTTGAATCTTTTTTATTATAGACAAGTACTATCTTTTTAATTTCTTTAAATTTTTGAGCTTTATCAATATTTATTTCTATTAATGATTTGCCTGCAATTTTTTGATAAGGTTTGCCAATTTTTGACTTAAATCTATGACTATTACCCCCTGCAAGAATAATTAAACTAAAACTCATGGTATAAACATATAATATATTTATATAAATATTTAATATTAATTTAAGATGTTTAAAATTATTAAAAATTTTAATTGGATTATTTTATCCTCATTTTTATGTATTTTCATGGGGATTGTAACTTTTTTAACGTTTATCAACGAGGGTTTTGTAACTTTAACGGATAAAAATCTACAAACATTGTTGATAATAGACATATTTTTACTTTTAATTTTTTTCGGACTTATATTTAAAAATTTTTATAGATTTTATTACACTGGTAAAAAAAATAAAAAAGGCTCACAAACAAATCTAAAATACATATCAGTTTTTTCATTATTTACTGTAATCCCATCATTAGTTGTAGCGATCTTTTCATTATTTATTTTTAATTTTGGAATACAAAATTATTTTGATAAGCAAATAACCAATGCTGTTAATAATTCTTTTGATGTAGCAAAAAATTATTTAGAAGAAAGCAAAGAAAATGTTTTATCTGATGTTATTTTAATGAGTGTAGGTCTTAATAGAGCATCAAATGACTACTATTCAAATCCAAAAAGATTCAGCAACGTTGTAAGAGCAGAAAAAATTTTACGAAGAGTAGACGATGTTTATTTAATTGATAGTTTAGGAAATATTCTTTTATCAGACGTTAGAGATATTACTGAAGAATTTGTTATACCGTCAGATGAGGATTATGACCAAGTATTAGAAGGTAAACCAGTTTTTGTATCAAATAATCTAGATAATAAAACAACTGTTATGACTAAATTAAATTCATTAGTAGATACCTATTTATACATATCAAGAAATATTGATCCAGAAATTTTAAGATATTTAAATGAAACAGAACAAGCCGTAAGTTTTTATTACTCAGTTGAAAATAGTCAAACAGGTATTAAAGTAACATTTGCAATAATTTATATTATAGTTGTAACATTATTACTATTTCTATCTACCTCTATCGCAATCACTTTTGCATCACGATTAACAAAACCTATAGTGAATCTTATTGGTGCATCTGACTCAATTAGCAAGGGAGCTCTCGATGTTAAAGTTCCTGAACTCGAAACGGATGACGAGTTTATGCTACTTAACAAAAATTTTAATTCAATGATACAAAGACTTAAAGAACAACAAGACAAATTACTTATAACTGAAAGATACGAAGCTTGGGAAACTGTTGCGAGAAAGCTAGCGCATGAAATTAAAAATCCTTTAACTCCAATTCAACTATCTATAGATAGCTTAAGAGAAAAATATAAAAATAAATTTGGATCAGGTAGCCAAGAATTCGAAAAATACTTAGAAACAATTAATAGACAAATTAAAGATATTGAAAAGTTGGTCAATGAATTCTCAAATTTTGCAAGAATGCCTAGACCAATATTGAAAAAAATTGACTTTTGTAATTTAATCAATAAATCAATTGATTTTTTAAAAATTTCATCAAAAAATTCAATTAGGTTTTTAAACAAAAAAAATAAAATTTTCATCAATGGAGACGAAGACCAGTTAAACAGGGTTTTTATAAATTTAATCAAAAATTCAGAAGAGTCATTTTTGGAAAAAATTGAAAAAGACCCCAATTTTAAGGGGAATATTGACATAGAAATTACTAATAATAATGACTATATAATGTGTAGGTTAACTGATAATGGACCTGGAATTACTGATGCTAAAAAAGCGATGACACCTTATTTCACTACAAAAAAAAAGGGTACGGGATTAGGTTTACCGATAGTAACAAAGATTATAAATGAGCATTCAGGAAACTTTTCGATTAAAAATAAAATTAAAGGAGAGGGAACGGTAATTAAGATTACATTACCAAGAGCAGATGCATAAAGAAATTTTAGTCATTGATGATAATCCAGATATTCGATTACTCGTAAGCAACATTCTTAAAGAAAGAAATTTCAACGTCAGGACAGCAGCTAATTATGATCAAGCTGTTTTTGAAATTAATAAAAAACTTCCTGATTTAGCAATTATAGATATTAAACTAGATAAAGTAGACAAAGATGGAATCGATCTTTTAAAACTTATTAGTAAAAAAAACAAACTGATTCCTGTAATCATGATTTCTGGACATGCCACTGTCCAAAATGCAGTTGAGGCTACAAAATTGGGAGCTTATGAATTTATTGAAAAACCTTTTTCAAAAGAAAAAATTTTAAATTATGTCAAAAGAGCAATAGAATCTTTTGATCTTAAAAAAGAAAAAGATATTATCGAGAATAAACTTTTTCACTCTTTTGATTTAATTGGAAAAAGTCCATCAATTTTAAAAGTTAAAAAAATTATAGAAAAGCTTTCAACTTCGGAAAGCAGGGTGCTAATATATGGCCCAACAGGAACTGGTAAAGAATTAGTAGCAAGAAAAATTCATAAAAACTCATCTAGATCAAAAGAACCATTTATAATCATTAACGCAGCCTTATTAAGAGAAAATACGTATGAAAAAGAATTATTTGGAGAAGAATTTGAGGACGGAAATATATCAATTGGAGCTCTTGAAAGAGCTAACAGAGGTACACTATTAATTGATGAGGTCTCTGAAATTCCTTTTGAGACTCAGGCAAATGTTCTTAGAGTTTTAATTGATCAAAAATTTAAAAGGCTTAATGGCTCTAAAGACATCCATGTTAACATTAGACTTATATCATCTACATCAAAAGATTTAAGTAATTTGGTAAGAATTAACCAATTTAGAGAAGATCTTTATCATAGGTTAAACGTTATGCCTATAGAGCTTACTTCATTAAGTTCTAGAACAGAGGACATTCCTCTTTTAATTGATTATTTTAAAGAAAAACTATCGGATATTAATGGGGTTCATCAGCCTAAAATCGATATCAATAATGATAATTTATACACCTATGACTGGCCAGGTAATGTGAGAGAACTTCGAAATTTAGTAGAGAGGATTACTATACTTTCAGCAAATGAAACAAAAGGAAATATAAATAAACTTATAGAAGATATCTTAAATCCTTCATCATCTGTTTCAAGCAATAAGGATCTTCTGGAAAAATCATTTACTTCTCCACTTAAAGAAGCTAGAGAACACTTTGAAAAAGAATATTTAATGACCCAATTAAAAAAAAATCACGGAAATATATCTAAAACTGCCGACTTCATTGGTATGGAGAGATCTGCTTTACATAGAAAACTTAAATCTCTAGGGATAAAAGGTATAAATTAAAATGAACATTATAATCTGTGGAGCCGGCAAGGTAGGCTTTTCAATAAGCAAACAATTATCGACACAAGGACATTCGGTAACAGTTATCGATCAGTCTTCTGAAGATATAAAAAAAATAAATGATCAACAAGATGTAAAGGGTATAGTGGGTAGAGCCTCACTGCCATCAGTTTTAGAAAATGCTGGTGCTGAAAAAGCAGATATGGTTATTGCCGTCACGAGAAATGATGAAACTAATATGATAGTTTGTCAGCTTGCTAGCACTTTATTTAACGTTTCCAAAAAAATTGCAAGAATAAGAACTAAAGATTTTTTAGAGGGTAAGTGGGGTAAACTTTTTAATAAATCTAATATTCCAATTGACGTGATTATTTCACCTGAAATTGAGGTGGCTAAATCTTTATATAGAAGATTAGAAGCTCCAGGAGCTTTAGATAATGTGCCGTTCGGTAACAATAAAGTGAAAATGTTGGAAATTTCTATTGAAAAAAACTGTCCAATTAAAAATATACCTTTAAAAAAATTGACAGAGAAATTTCCAGATTTTAAAGCAAATATATTAGGAGCTTTAAGAAAAGATAAATTTATTTATTTAAAAAAAGATGATCAAATTCTTGAAGACGACAATGTATATTTGGTTGTCAGTAGTGATCAGCTTAACGCAATTTTAAAAGCATTTGGTCATGAAGAAAAAATATCAAAAAATTTGTTAATCATAGGAGGTGGAAATATAGGCTTAAATTTAGCTAAAATGCTAGAGGAAAATTTTGATGATTTAAGAGTTAAAATAATTGAAAAAAATAAACAACGAGCTGAAGAAATAGCTAATGAATTATCATCTTCAATAGTTATTAATGGAGATGCTTTAGATGAGGAAATTTTAAAAGAGGCAAATTTAGAGGGTTCTGAAACAGTGCTAGCTTTAACAAACGATGACGAAAATAATATGATGGCATGCGTTTTAGCTGAAAAAACAGGATTAAAAAAAAGAACAATCGCAATAGTAAATAAATCTAATTATAATTTATTACAAGATTCACTTAATATTGATGATTTAGTTGACCCAAGGATGACAACAGTTTCTAGGATAATGGAACATGTGCATAGGGGAACAATTGGAACAGTTTATTCTTTATTAGATGGTGAATACGAATGTATAGAAGCAAAGATTTTAGAAAAGTCGGAACTATTAAATAAAAAAATCAGAGATTCAAATTTACCAGAGGATATAAGAATTGGAGCAATAGTCAGAAAAGATAAAGTTATTATACCAAGATCAAACTTTATTTTTGAAAAAGATGATTTAGTTATTTTTTTAGCTAAAAGAGAAGAATTAAAAGCTGTTGAAAATATTTTTAGTGTAGGTTCAGTTTAACAATTAATGAATATAAAAAGTATTAGCTTTTATCTTAGTTTATTTTGTTTCCCAATCAGCATACTTGCCTCTATCAACATACTTTATTCATCATATTTTGATTTTTTTTTAAGTATAGAGTCTTATTTTATAACCTTAGTTTCTTCATTAATTTTTGGATTAGGTTTTTATTTTTTTGGAAGAGCCGCACCAAAAAAGATTAATTTTATTGATCAATTGTTTTTAATAATGTTCGTATATCTAATAACTGGATTTTTTATTTCTATACCTTTTTATTTAAGCAATCTTCAAGTTACTTTTGTTAGTGCCTTTTTTGAAGCTATTTCAGGTTTGACAGTCACAGGTTTTTCAACATTTAAAAATATAAAATATTTAGATCCAACTTTAATTCTTTGGAGATCTTCTGCTCAATGGGTTGGTGGTTTATTTTTTTTAATTTTTTTAATTTTTTTATTTTCAAATAAATCTTTTAATTACAAAATGACTAACTTAACTTATTCTGGAGAAAGTAATTTTAAATCTGAAGAAAATATTAAAAACAGTATAATAAAAATTTTCTTTTTATATTGTATATTAAGCTTTATTATTTTAACTTTACTTAATATTTCAGGTATAAGGCTTTTTAATTCTCTTAATTTAATGATGACACTTGTTTCTAGTGGAGGATTTTTGCCTACTGACAATTTAAATGAAATAATTAAAACTAATGTACAAAAAATTATTTTGATGATTTCACTGATTATTTCAATGCTAAATTTTTATCTTATATTTAATCTATTCAACAAAAAAATATTAATTAAAGATCACAAAGAGGATTTATACTTATTAATAATAGTTTTAATCCTAGTTTTAATTGTCTATTTTAATGATTTTGAGTGGATGAATATGGCTATAAATGTAGTTAGTAGTTTGTCAAACTCAGGTTTAACGCTAATAAAAAATGATAATAACTTGAGTTTGTATTTTTTATTAATAACGATTTTAGGGGGGTCATTAATTTCAAATACTTCCGGTATCAAACTGAGCAGACTCTATATACTTCTTAAAATTACTTCCTCAGAAATAATCAAATTGATAAGCCCTAATAGCGTTATCAACAAAACTATCTTCAGTTCAGATAATAAAATTACTGATGAAAATATCAAAACTTCATTTCTAATATTTATATCTTTTTTTTTAAGCTTATTTATTTTGTCAAGTTTTCTAGTGCTTGATAGTATTGGATTTGAAAGCTCATTCAAATTATCTATACTTGCATTAACAAATACTGTTAATTCGGAAATGTTCAATCTAGGAAGTTTAAACTTTGCTAATCTATTAACATCATCTAAGATTAGTTTAATTATTTTTATGATAATTGGAAAAATTGAGTTAATATCAATTTTTTTAATTATCAAAAAATTATTATTTAAGGACTAAATGTCAAAAATTGTCATAATTGGAGCAGGAGCGATGGGCACAGCTTTTGCATTACCGTGCTTAGATAATAATCATGACACAAATATAGTAGGGACACATCTAGAGAATGATTTTATTAACAACTTTAAAAAAAATGAAAATCTACATCCAGGTTTAAACACTAAAATTCCAAAAGAGATTAAAATATTTAAATTTGAAAAATTTGATGAATTGTTAAAATCTAATGTAGATTTAATTGTTTTAGGCATAAGCTCAAAAGGAATAGAATGGGTATCAGAGCAGCTAAGTAGATTGTATAAAAATAAGAAAATGCCAAATATTTTAATGCTTACAAAAGGTCTAAGTGTATTCAATAATCAATACGAACTTTTAGTCGATAAGTTAAAAAGATTATTAGCAGATAAAGGAATTTCCAATGTAAATATTTCTGCAGTAGGGGGTCCATGTTTAGCCGCTGGGTTAGCTAACAGAGTTCACAGTAGCGTAATTATCGCTAACAACGATATTGGAACTGCAAAAAAAATCGCTGATATGTTAAATACAAATTATTATCATACATCTCATTCAGATGATTTAAATGGAGTGGAAGTATCTGCAGCGATCAAAAATATTTTCTCCATGGCTGTCGGAGCCGCTAAAGGTTTATGTGGTTTAAATATTTCAAATGAAATTAGGCAAAAAAATTATTTAAATACTGCTTCTGCATTAATTAAACAATCAATTTATGAAATGGAAATATTTGTAGTTCATTTGAAAGGAAGAAAAGAGACAGTCAGCGGTTTGGCAGGTCTTGGAGACTTATATGTTAGCTCTGGAGGAGGAAGAAATGCAAAAATGGGAGCTTACATTGGAGAAGGATTGACTTATTCTGAAGCAAAAAAAACCAAAATGGAAAAAGTTACTGTTGAAGGGGCAGATTTAGCAAAACAAATCGCAAAGAAAATAAAAGAAGATTTTGACGAAAAAAAATTGCCATTAATGATTGCGATGATTAATAGTATTGTTGATGATAAAAAACTGGAATTAAATTGGGAAGCCTTTAGATGAAAAAATTTATTATTTCCATCGATGCTGGAACAACTTCAAACAGATCTATTTTATTTGATTTAAAAGGTAAACCAATATTTTCTTCACAAAAAGAATTTACTCAATATTTTCCAAAAAGTGGTTGGGTAGAACATAGCCCAGACGAAATTTGGAAAACAACAATAAAAACTCTAAAAGACGTAATACAAAAAGCCAGAAGTTTAAAAGGTAAAATCTTAAGTATTGGAATCACTAACCAAAGAGAGACCACAGTTTTATGGGATAAGAAAACAGGAAAACCTGTTTATAAAGCTATTGTCTGGCAAGATAGAAG
>MDTD01141364.1_pt1 | contig 15147 bp, 8 predicted proteins | sample 811221 | NCBI WGS metagenome assembly MDTD01 (sample SAMN05326646, study PRJNA326480) | marine metagenome | isolation source: seawater | place: Pacific Ocean: South West | collected 2011
CGCATGAAACTGGATTTGTCAGACTGGTGCGATCGGCACACCTATTTCCTCGGACGCTATTACGAATTGGCAACGCAACTCGTTCTCCAATCCATCCTCAAACCAGGTGATCGCTTTGTGGATGTCGGTGCCAACCATGGCATGATCAGCATGCTTGGTGCTTACCTTGTCGGGAAGGACGGACGTGTGGATAGCATCGAGCCCAACCCCGGTTGCATTGAGCGTATTCAAGAACACATTCAGCAGAACAACATTGCGCATATTCATATCCACGAATGTGCATTGGGATCTGTGCAGACATTCCTGCAACTCACCCAACTCACCGAACACACAGGTTACGGTACGCTGACTCATATCCCTGAAAAAGATCAGCATCTGATCACCCGGATCATTGACGTGCCGGTGAAAAAAGGAGACGACATCCTTGCGGATCACGACCAGCAGCCTGCGCTGATCAAAATGGATGTCGAAGGTTTTGAGCTTAATGCGTTACACGGGCTATCAGAAACACTTCACAACAGTCACTGCCCAGTCATGACAGAGGTTCTGGATAATTATCTCAAACGTGCAGGTCACACGCGAGAACAACTCATCGACTTCATGACAACGCATGGCTATACCGGTTATCAGATCGCAACACGCCGTCGTGGACTTCGACATCGATTGCATCTGACTTTGCTACCTGAGAATCCAGGCATACCCATGAGCAGTACCGACGTGCTATGGCTACATAACAACCATTGGCTATCCGACGGACTACGCAAACGCTTCATCTGATTGAATTGCTTATTGCAGGCTCAAAGCACAAACTTGCTGAGGTCTTCATCTTCAACAATCGCGGTCACCTGTTCGCGCACAAACGCTTCGGTGACCGTGAAGGTTTGATCACCGTTGACAACGCGCTCCGGTGCATCGAAGTTCACTTCTTCAAACACCTTCTCGACAATCGTCATCAAGCGACGCGCACCAATATTCTCCATGCTCGTATTCGCTTGTTCTGCAAGTTCGGCAATGGCGTTGATCGCTTCATCGTCAAATGTCACTTCCAACCCTTCCACCCCAAGAAGCGCCTGCTGCTGCTTGGTCAGCGCGTTGTCCGGCTCGGTGAGAATTCGGACAAAGTCTTCACGCGTCAAAGCAGAGAGTTCGACGCGGATGGGGAATCGCCCCTGCAATTCAGGCATCAGATCACTGACGGCTGCAACGTGGAATGCACCAGCTGCAACAAAGAGAATGTGATCCGTATGGACACTGCCATAACGGGTATTGACCACGGAACCTTCAACAATGGGAAGCAGGTCACGCTGGACACCCTGGCGTGAAACATCGGGGCCGCCCTGCTTGCCACCACCACTGCCGACCGCGATTTTGTCGATTTCGTCAAGGAAGACAATGCCACTGTTTTCTGTACGGCTGATCGCTTCTGAGGTGATCTTGTCTTTGTCCAGCAGCTTATCGGTTTCCTGCTCAATGAGAACTTCACGTGCTTCCTTCACCGGCAACTTGCGCGTTTGAGATTGCTCAGGGATCATGCGTTCGAACATGTTGGCCATGTCCGGATCCATCTGATCCAAGCCCATGCTGGCAAACATCACCGATGTCTGGGGCTTACTGGTGATGGTCAACTCAATCTCACGTTCATCCAAGCGACCTGCGGTCACCTGCTCAAGTAGACGCTTGCGTGTGTGTTGACGGCGTTCTTCGGATTGTTCCACGGGGACATAGCCACTGTTGCCTTTCACATCACTGTTAAAGCCAGGCAGCAACAAATCGACAATACGTTCGTTGGCCGAGTCCGTTGCTTTGAGTCGCACTTCCTCTGCCATCTCCGCACGAACCATGTTGATCGCCTGATCCAGTAGATCACGGATCATCGATTCGACATCGCGGCCGTGGTAGCCGACTTCGGTGAACTTGCTGGCTTCGATCTTGATAAACGGTGCTCCGGTGAGTTTGGCAAGACGACGAGCGATCTCGGTTTTACCACAACCCGTCGGGCCGATCATGATGATGTTCTTGGGATAGACTTCACGGGCAAGGTCTTCGTTGAGTTGACGACGCCGCCAACGGTTTCGGATCGCCACGGCGACGGCGCGTTTGGCACCGTTCTGACCAATGATGTATTTGTCCAACTCACTGACGATCTGTTTGGGCGTCATGCCACCTTTGCTGTCGGTGGTTGCAGGTGTGTTTTCCAGTTGCTTATTCACGGTTGCTTCGGGCATATTGCTTTAAGCCTCATGCTGTCTTAATCAATGTTAATCGTTGCTACACCCCGGGAACATCACAGGATGCAAGCACACGGTAGGCCCCATATGTTAACAATTGTTGATCATGTTGCGTTGGCAGAGGAACTTTCTGCTATTCAAAAGCGTCAAAGCTGTTGTTAACATGGTTTTATTGGGGTTTCCGATAAAAAAACCGTAACGATGTACTCTTTAACCGCCAAAAGGGTCGATAGACATGTTCGAATTTCACCGTCCGCTGATCAAACTCAGCTATCTGCTGTTTCTTTTTACAATCACATTGGGATCGACCAGTTGGGCTCTAACTGGTGCAGCCATGCCCGAGGAGGAGCAACTCCAGGAGACAGCGACATTTGACCCATTGCCAATGGCCGAGAGTGTACACGTGGTGGATCTGAGCAACAAAATGCCCCCCATCGGCTACCAGACCATGAACGATTGCACCGCATGGGCACTGGCACGCGTTAAGAGTTATCACGAGGCATTGGACCAGGGATGGAAGCCAGACACCCCTAACCATATTTTTTCGCCCCGTTTCATTTACAACCAAATTAACCGCGGCAAAGACAAAGGTTCGAGCCCGATCCTCACAGCCAAGTTGCTTTACGATGTCGGTGCAGCAACACTGCAAACCTGCCCGTATATCCCCAAGGATTATCTGACACCACCAACCGAGTTGGCACTGGGTGAAGCAAAGCAATTCAAGATCCGTGATATCGCATTGCTCAAGAACATCAAACAGATTCACCTTGCCCTGGAACAGAACGAGCCGGTGATCATCGGGGCGCGCATCACGCCTGCATTCTTCTCGGGCAACTTTGATATTTATGACGCCAAACGCCACGCAAAGAGCATGAAAGAGCGTGACGAAAGCCAACCTCACGCCAAGCATGCCATGGTCATCGTGGGGTTTGATGATGAGAAGAAAGCGTTTCTCATCGCCAACTCATGGAGCAAGTATTGGGGCCGACATGGCTACTGCTGGGTGAGTTACGATGTCATGGAAAACATTGATACCGCCAAAAGCAGTGAATCGTTTCTGTTCCTTGCCATGGTGATGTTTGACATTCAGCAGAATGTCCATGAAACGCCAGGCGAACAACCGCGTGTCAAGGATGATCGCATGGTTCGCTGGGGGTATGAACATGCAGGATATGATGTCGAGAACAAGAAGCACAATTTCAGGTATTACCTGCAACTTCGCGGTTCGGTCAAACAACTTAAGCCGGTGATAAAGGTTCAATGGACCGTCCCTACCAGCAAAGGTCATGTCCAGTTAACCAGCGAAAATCCCGAACAATACTTTCGAGTCTGGTCCTCAACCCAATCTGCATTTGCCAACGCAACCGCCCTGATCACCTTGCGCAACGGGCAAACGCACACGCAAAAAGTCGCCCTGTCTTTCACGCCCCCCACGGCCAGAGAACGTGATCTGAAACTCATCTATAACGATATTTTCAGTGGCAAAAACAACCATAACGTCGACGTCTGGCAGATGCTCCCGCATATTCAGGGAAACGAAACAGATCTCAGCGAACTGGCAAGCGTAACCTATTCACTGGATGCGCCTGCAGGTGCCTATTCACCACGGACCTTTGAAGCCGATCGCTGGCCATTCAGCTTTGAAGGCACACTCTTTACAGGCAAACCGTATCCGGTCAAAGCACTGTTGCAATACAAAGACGGAAGTCAATCCACATTGCGTATTGAAGTTGACAAGTTCAACACCCAGGCCTTTTACGAACCGCGCATCGAATTTGAACACAGAGCCATCGGCCCTGATCAACCGGGCTATGCCTATTCTGTCTGGATGAACATGCCGGGGATGGATCAGCCCAAGGTTGATTATGTGCAATGGGAACTCGATGGCTCGCAGAACTTCCGCCAAAGCAAAGAAAGCTATGGCACGTTTTTCAAGCCCAACATGCTCACCGGCTATGCAACACGTGAATTTCGGGTGAAAGGAACGGTCCATTACTATCCTGAGTACAAACGCAAACCTGTCACGCGCGAAGCATGGATCACATTGCCCGAGGATGCGAAATATCCCAATCCTGATCGCATCGGCATCATCAGTTATGATCAATACTCCGGTAGAAGCAAAAGAAAAGAACCCACATGGCTGATCATCAACCGCCTGATTGGTGATCCAAAGTCCATCGCAAAAATTAAATCCGTCAAACAAACCTATGTCGACTCTTCAGGCAAAACACATGAACTGAATCTTGACTTCAAAGCCGTTGGTGAGCATCTGGTATGGCAAGGTAATATCCATACGACCAACACCAAGATTCAAGTCAAAACCACCGTCACCTTCAAAGATGGGCATGTCACCGAACTATCAGATGAAATTCAGGCAAGCGCAAAAATCATCGACGACGTCTATCTCTCGACTAGACAATGGCAACCATTTACACGAACCGATGGTAACTATACCGATGTCATCGCAGGCGACTGGCAGACACAAATCCATGGGACCGGCCGTATCGCATCCATGGAAAAAGTGGCCTGGGTTTATGATTGCTTCGATCATCAATCCGGCGGATACCAACATGTCCAGCGCGATGTCGGCCCGGTCCAAATGATCCTGAATCGTCAACGCCGTCAGATTACACCACAATTGTACTTGAACTTTGGGGCTCGCGATCAATCCAAACTCAGCACGCGCATTTATTACTTTGACGGACAAATGGAGCTGTTCTCCCAAAAACTCTCCGCTCAAAAACAAATCTCGGACTTCAAACCCGAAGAAGGTCGAGTCGTTGCAACAGAATACTTTTACGGCCCAACGCTCAATGCAAAGAACACGGTGTCCAATGCCTTTATCGCACGATTTGAACTCAATGGGTCCCCTGAGTTTCTCCAACGTGTCACACAATGGGAACTACAAGTTCAGTACGACAACGGCGGTAGAGGTAAACAACATACTTTTGAACCGGAAAGAATCTACAAGGTTTATTTCAACGAACCACGCACCTATATCAGTACCATCCATTTCAAAGACGGGAGTACGAAAGTCACAGAACATCCGTTAACCTGCCTGGCAGAGCGACATCATGATTTGTCGATCAAATCCGACTCAGGCATGATCTACCTTGCGGGTCCGTCGCGCATGATCAATGACATCAAAAACGTGAGTTTCCGCATTACGGATCTGAATACGCAAAAAGTCAGCACGCACAACGCACTTTCTTACTTGTACCATGGTCCAAGATACGGGATCACACAAACATCCAACTCCCCATTGGATATTGCGGCGGATATCACATTCAAGGACGGGATGACCCGACAAATTCAAAGTCGCTACACGCCTTTTCAGCCGACATGGGAGCAAACAGCGAAGGTGGCATTGGACTATTGGGGAACCTACGAAAACAAACCGCACTGGCTCTCAAGCTTTACCATGTCACTGCCGTTTGAAAAAGCGAATGTCGTCACAACTTCAAGTTTCAATCGCGCAGGCACAATGGATGCACCCATCTTTCAAATTTTGCAGGTCGTCCCATTCGTCACCGACCCAACGGTGTATATGGAGATGAAACCGATCAAGGATTGGCGGAAATTTGTAATCCCCGTCCCCAATCCCCCGAAGCAACTTGACACGTTCCAACTCATCGTCGAACAGACCCACGAAGGCCAAAACGGTTTACCCAATGAATGGACAGCCAGACTTCAAGCCCCCTGGGCAATGCTCAATGAAGTTAAAAAAGTCGGCTATGCGTTTTACAGTGGAAGCGACCGGCGAGTCTATTGGACCGATCAGCGATTTTCACTGGATGCCAGACACTTCCCCGCTTATTATTTTGGCAAGAAACTCGATAAGGTCATCACAAAGTTTCATGTCGGTGATCAACTGCAAACCTTGTCCATCGACCTGCTCTCGGACAATCCAAACGGACAGTAAAAATCGTTTCCAAGGAAACATATGTCAGACAAAAACAAAACTGGGTTATTGAAGTTCACCCATTGGTTGATGATCGGCATAACGAGTTTACTCGTTGCTTTGTTGGTTTTCTTTGTAGATCTCAAGCCTCAGGTCGGTGAAAACTTTTTCTTCTCCACGGACAACCCTGCCTTCAAGCAAGCCAGGAAAATCGAAGATACTTTTCAATCTCAGCAATTTCTGATCATGACAGCCACGTCATCAGAGATTGATTCGGATTGGTACATGGAATCCATCCGCAAAGTCTCCGAACAGCTACTTGAACTGGATACCGTCACCGGCATCAAGAGCATCAGCCATGGCCCCAAGAATCTCAAGTCCGCTGAGAATGGGCCGATGTGGAAGCGACTGCTCATTGCAGAACAAGGCAAGGCGACGAATATCCTGATCATGCTCGGTGAAGCAGACCCGGCGGAGCTTATCCCTAAGATCGAAAAGATCATGGACGATGCCAACTCGAAAAATTTTGAGCTGCGCATCGCAGGCCCGCCCTATGTCGTGGAGATGATCCGCCGGAGTCTTGTGCGTGATTTTGTGCTTTTTTCATCATCCGCCGTCGCGTTGTTCGGCTTGATGATCGCAGTCCTTTTCAGATCATGGCGAATTCTCCTGGGAACCATGGTCACGTGTTTATCCGCCGTGATTCTTACACTGATCATTCAACAGCTATTCGGCCAGAAAATCGGCTTACTCACTGCCAATCTCACGACGATTGTGTTTGTCCTCACGTTATCGCACATCATTTTCATGACCGGCAACTGGCAGAAAATCCAGCCGTCGGATACGGAGGGGAGCATGATGTGGCAGGCATGGAAACGCACTGCCACCGCATCGGGTTGGTGCATGCTTACCACGCTATTGGGCTTTGCATCACTGATGCTCGTCCAGGCCAAACCACTGCGTGAATTGGGGATTGGGGGCACGATCGGCACCATCGCCGCCATGCTCTGCGCTTATCTGATGTATCCCGCATTCCTGTCATGGCTGGACCATGTCGACAAACATCCCAAACCCAAAGACGAATCAGACGATCAAAAGGATAAACACAGTTGGACCAGCAAACCGTTCTGGCCCATTGCACTGGGGATGATTGTCTCAGGTGCTGTGCTTGGCATCGGTATCACCATGATCAATACCGACCCATCCTTGCTGGCCTACTTCGACAAGGGAAGCAAACTGCATGATGGGCTGAGTTACATTGATCGCAACGGTGGCTCGAGTCCATTGAAGTTTGTCGTGCAACGCCAACCCGAAGATGGCAAGGAACAATCACAGGCACTACTCAACAACAAGAAGGCCTACGAGCAACTCTGGGAAGCTCAGCAGGAACTCGAGACCGACGAGTCCGTGGGGACGATCATTTCACTCCCGGTCCTGATGGCGCAGGCCAAGGAAACACCGTTTGCAGGCCTATTACCTTTTGAGATGTTACTTGATATCCTGGAAAAACCGTCCTTCGATCGCACAGCAAAAAGCTTTATCACCGAGGACCGCGTCAAGGGTCTATTCATGATCCGCATGGTCGAACAGGACCGTGAAGAAGTCCGGTTGGAAGTCATCAAACGCCTCAAGGAATCGCTTCAGGCTAACGGCTTTGAAGTCCCCATGGTCGGTGGACTTTATTACCTGCAAGGCGAGTTGGCAGCATTGGTCGAAAAAAGCTTGATCCAGGGCTTGGCAGGAATCGTCGGACTCTTTGCCATCATCGCGCTACTTGTCTCGCTGAATTTTCGGGCAACCGTTGGCATGGTCGTCGCCGTGAGTATTGTCCCCGCAGGCATCCTTGGACTCATCGGCTGGTTCAAGATTCCGTTGGATGTCATCTCCGCGCCCGCTGCCAATGTGTGTATCGGCATGGCGGTCGATGCGATGATTCACCTGACCATGGCAGCACGCAAAAGTGATCACTGGAAGGACAACCGTTGGCAAGCCTGGACTGACGCACGCAGTCAACAGTGGATGTCGATCCTCAACTCCGCGTTGGTGGTCGGTGCAGGCTTTGGTATTTTCGCATTATCAAGTTTCCCACCGACACAACGGTTTGGCGTTGCCGTCGTGTTAGGCACCATCATTGCTGCAATGGCAGCATTGTTCGTCCTGCCGGTGTTGGCGGGGTATGGTAAAGCCAAAGAGCAGAAAGCATCATAGGCTATCGAGAATGAGTACAACAAAACATCACTGGGCCAAACGACTGGGCGTTGCTGTAATTATTGCAATCCCAGTGTTATTTGTTTTTGTCATGGCCAGTGGTTGTTTTTTCTGTGTTTTCAGCCCGTATCCGATCTGGGGCAGAGAAACACCACCGGATCCTTCGGAAAAATATCTTAATCTGATTCTATGGTTGGGATTGATCACTGGCTCATTAATCATCGGCTGGATGCGTGCACCTGCGGTCCTGGACAAGGATGCCAAGCAGCGAGCAGAGTACAAGCAGCAGATCGAATCCATCTCAGAAAAAGACTAACCAATATCGAATCCTGAGACGGGCGTTGTGCAACGATGCGCATCATGGTTAAATATGTCCATGCTTGCACAGGTCCATAGCTTTGTGCTCCAGGGGATTGATCCTGTAGCGTGTGAAATCGAAGTCGATATCGCGGACAAAGGTTTGCCCAAGACCACGATCGTCGGACTTCCTGATGCTGCGGTCAAAGAGTCGATTGAACGTGTGCGTTCTGCGATCACCAACAGTGGCTTCCCCTTCCCGATGAGTCGATTACTGGTCAACCTTGCCCCAGCGGACATTCGCAAGGAGGGGCCGATTTTCGATTTACCGATTGCGGTCGGTCTGCTGCTTGCCACCAATGTCATTCAAACCCAGAAACACAAAAGCCTGTTATTTGCAGGTGAATTAGCGCTCGATGGTCGCATCCGCCCGATCAACGGCGTGATCAATCTGGCGTTGCTGGCGAAACATCTCAAACTCGATGGCATTGTCGTCCCGGTTGATAACGCATCCGAAGCCGCAGCGGTGGGTGAGATTGACGTCTACCCAGCGGACTCCCTTGCCAGCGTGATCGGTTTTCTCAACGAGACCTATGAACTGGAACCGCATCACGAAATTGATGTCGAGCGTTTGCTCATTGAAGACCAATCAACCATCGACTTCGCAGAGATCAAGGGACAGGAAGCCGCCAAACGGGCGATGCTCATCGCTGCGGCTGGGGCACACAATATTTTGATGATTGGCCCTGCAGGTTCGGGCAAAACGATGATGGCTCGCGCATTGGCAGGTGTCCTCCCCCCGCTATCACGCGATGAAGCGTTAGATGTCACGCGCATATATTCCTCCGTCGGTTTGGTTCCCAAAGGTCAACCGATCCTCACCCAACGCCCGGTTCGAACGCCGCATCACACGGCAAGCAGTGTTGCCATGATTGGTGGTGGCAGTATCCCCAAGCCCGGTGAAGTGAGTCTGGCGCATCATGGCATACTTTTCCTCGACGAAACGCCGGAGTTCCCACGCCAGGTTCTCGAAACCTTGAGACAACCTCTGGAAGATGGCAAAGTCACCATCGCCCGTTCGCATAGCAGCATCGCGTTTCCCTCCCGATTCATGCTTGTTGCTGCGATGAATCCGACTTGTTTCGTTGCCTTTTTGCTGCTTCTTTGGAGGATGAGGGGAAGTAGAGGAGGTTGATTGAAACCTCCTCTTTCCCAATGGTGATTTCTTCCACTAAGTCCTCTACTATTCTGCGTTTCTCATCACGATTAAGTTTGGGCCAACGCTCTGCGAGGTCGCGACCTTCAAGCAGAATATGGTCGCTCGACAGGCTTTCGACCTTGAGAAGGTCCAACTGTGCCTCTGCCTCAGCAGTTTGCCTCTCAAGCTCCTTCTGGCGGTTCTGAATGGGTGTATAGCGTTCCTTGAACCCTTCGGTTGGAATCTGTCCGTCCTGATACAACTGGAACAATGAATCCATCTGCCTCTTTGTCTCATCAAACTGTTTGGAGAGACGATTAAGCGTGTCCTCCCTCTCTTGGATGGTGGCATTGGCCTCAGTTAGGTAGTTTTCCACCTCACTTGGAGAAAGCAGGAATCCCTTGAGTTGCTCAATAAAGATGTGTTCCATGTCGTCAATGGGCATCTTGTTTCTGCAAGCTGGACACGTGTATTTCTGAGATTTTGACGGAACGTACATCCGCTTGCCACACTCGCAATACATCGTTCCTGCAAACAAGTGAACTGTCTTTTTGGCAGGCTTCTTTCGGGTTTTCTTTTGCTCGGTACTGATTGCCTGACATTCATCCCAAAGCTCAGCAGACATGATTGGTTCGACTTCACTGAAAATCCATTCGTCTTCTGGCTTGTATCCCCACTTTTTTGAGCCGTTAGGGTTCTGGGTGTAGTTCGCCCGATGCAGTCCTTTAGCTGTTGGATCATCAAGTAGCCGTGCGACTGTGGTATCTGAAAACCTCCCTCCCCTTCTGGTTCTGTATCCCGCTTCATTCATCAAACGAGCAACGGTCTTCTTGCGTCGATGCTCCCGAAAGAGTTCGTGGACTCGCTTTCGGATCGGGGCTTCCTTGGGATCAGGGATGAGTTTTCTGTCTTTCCACTGGTAGCCAAACGGTGCTTGTCCACCTAAAGGCTTGCCGAGTTTGGCACGAATTGGAATTGAGGCGGAAACGCGATCTGCTATCTCTTCTCTTTCCCATTGGGCCATTGCAGCGATCATGGTATAGAACAGACGTCCGGCAGGCGTTGAGGTGTCGATGGATTCCTGAAGGGATACAAGGTCAGCACCTGCATCCCGAAAGACATCTGCAAAGTCCAGAAGCTGGCGGGTACTTCGGGCAAGACGGGCAAGCTTGGAGAAAATCAGGCCGGTGATGTGACCGGATGCAATGTCCTTGAGCATCCGCTTGGTTTCGGCATGATCACCCACATTCTTGCCGCTGACGCCTTCAAGGTGGTACACCTCGACCACTTCCCAGTCTTTCGATTCGGCATAGCAACGAGCACGATGTTCGTGATGCTCCGGACTGTCACCTTTGGCTTGGTCTTCCGTACTGACCCGAATCCAGATGCCTACTGACCGCTTGACCTTGTGATTACGATTCATCTTTGTTCCCTCGACTGCCACGACGGATCGCGGCACCAGCAATGGTACGCTTGATAGACTTCATCCGCTCTGAACGCTCACTTGCATCCAACGGAGAACGATTGATTTTTACACGATACCCCCGGACAGTCGTAGAACTGTTGACCGCAGATTGTTCAAGCTCTTCAATGAAGCGGAAAAGCTGTTGCGGTAGCATGAAGTGTACCTGCTGATACGTGGTATTTTCAAGGGTTGTTTTTGACTTTTTCCTTACTTTTTCAAGACGTTCTTCTTCATCTGCAATCATGACCACATGATCAAACTTCGCATCAAGACATTTGATCAGGTTGGCACATTCATGATCAGTGGGTGTGGTGATTGATATCTCACAAGCAATGGAGATATCACCTTTATACAGAGCTACATCAACGGCACCGCGCCCTTCGAGAATGGGCTTTTCAATCTGTGCACGATATCCCATACCTTCAGCCCATTGCTTGATGAGACGTTGAATTGATTTGTGTTTCTGACCACCACGCCCTGGTGTTGATGCTGGCTTCTGGATCGTTTCGGTCTTTGCTACAGGTTCAACTTCAGGAACTTGTTCCTGTAGTTTTTCAATCGGTGTTTCTTTGCTTGCTTTGGGTTTGGGCTTTGTTTTTTCAGCAACCGGTATATCCGCTCGATTCTGCTCCAGAATCTTTTCAACACTACTCCGCTGTACTGCATACCGCTCACGTGATCTCTTGCGGATTTCCTGCTCCCGTCTCTTTGCCTCATCAATATTCACTTTCGGGGGAAGCGGTACGTGCAGATTGAAATCAAACTCAGTTCGCTCCATCCGACAGATGGCATTGCCGACGCTGAGATTCTGCAAGTCACCCGCTGCAAATGATGCAAATCCTGACTCCAATCGCTTGGCATCGTGATCGCCAAGATTGAAACAAATCCGCGTTGCAGGATTGGATATCACCGCACTTGCAACATCTGAGTTTCGGCTTTCAAGCTGACGGAGTTCCTGATGGGCCAGAATCAAGCCAAGGCCATATTTGCGAGCACCTGAAAGAATCTGGGCCATTGAGGGTGTAACGAAATGATGAAATTCATCGATGTAGAGGTAAAACGGTTTTCGCTGCTCTGCTTCGAGACTTTGCCGTGACAATGCAGAGCGATGAAATGCAGAGACCAGCAAGGTTCCAAGCAGGAAAGCATTTTCTTCTCCGATAGCTCCTTGTGGAATGCGAGCCAGGAATATCTTGCCCGTATTCATCATGTCACTGACATCAAGGTGATTTTCACCATGCGAGACCATGTACCGGATTGGTTTGGGACGAAGGAATGTGTTTAACCGCGTCACAATCGACCCCTGAGGTTTGCCGGAAACCAATGGGAACTCATGTTGCCAGTAATATGCGACTTCAGGATCACGAACCGTTTCAAGGAACTTGGCTCGGAATTGTTTTTCAACGAGAAAACGCCGGAGGTCTGCGAGTGTGCCTCCCTTGTCACTTTCCAGAAATGCAAGAATGGCATTAGAAAGTACCGCTGTCATCTGGTCACCCCAGCTTGTGGCCAAACGCTCAAAGCTGGCTGCAAGGTCAGATGCCAACAGATTCTTTTCCAGTTCCGTATGGGCAGACAAGATGTTGAACGGGATCGGATATTCCTCATCGGCAAGATCAAGCAAGACCACGTCGCGGAATCTCTCTGGTGGAATATGACTGAGTACCACATCGATCAAATCACCATGCGGATCAAGCACCCCGAAGCCACTTCCCTGCTCAATGTCTTGTTTGATCATGGAACTGAGTAGTGTCGATTTACCCGATCCGCTAGCTCCGATGAGATAGGTATGGCGAACGCGTTGATCCTTTGTCTGCCCGACAGTATTGACTTTGCCTGCATGAATGTTTTCCCCAAGAATCAAACTCCCCTTGCAGGCAATCTCGGGTGCGGGTTTGGTCTTGAGGGCACTTCTGATGAGTGTTGGTGTGGTAACAGATGCACTGGGCAAATGTACAAGCGAAAGCAATTCATCCAATGACAAGATCATGCCAGCGAGCTTTGAGCATCTTGTAATGACATCAAGAGGAAGGTCGTCAATTTCCGACTTCTTGTTTTCAAGAAGTAGCAGTCGGTTGCCCTGTGGAGTACTCAACACTGAAAGTGATGCCAGAATGCTCTGAAGGATTCCTCGGGTACGCTCAGGTTCGGCACTTTGTGCGATTGTCCGAATGTTGACGCCATAGAGGGGAGAAGAAATCTTGGATAGTGTTTGTTTGGCAAAGTCCGGTGCATTAGCAAAAAATGGCTTGCCACCGGGGAGCAACACGGATCGCCTGACGCTTTCGGCCCACGGATATCGAGTTGGTTCAAACCGTATCTGGAATGCTGCCATTTCCCCTGTTTGGAGCATTCCAAGTGTTGCAATGAGACCCGTCAATGGATCAGGAGCAAATGAACGATAGCAGCGAAGCGGCAGCATGAACTCATCTGCAAGGCCGAAATTAAATACACCCGTTGGAGCTTCATCCTGCCAGTGCGCCAGAATCGGATCATCCTCTGGGGTAATGATGGCATCCGGAAAATGACTTTGCAGAACGGCAATAGCTTGGAATTCATCGGATGCATCAACGGTCAAGTGAACGGATACTGCTCCTGACCTGCCCACTAATTCCATGCAAACGGGATACTGACACTGCGACAGATTGAGCAGAAACTGCTCGGTAATGTCTTTGGGATACGTAATCCCCTGTGGCAAAACAATGGACAGATGGGACAGTTCCCTTGAATGGTCAAATGTGATTTGTTCTTCAAATTCAGGAAATGATTCAGGCTCCGGCTCGGATTCATGTTGCTGGAAAAGAGCTACTGCCCGATCAGCCAGTGTACTCAAGAGTGTCTGCTGTCGTCCGTCATCCGTCGGCACCACATCCCGATCCGCAAAATGTCCGTAGAATGGGACAAACGGTGGCTCAGGTGTTACTGATCGATCATATGAACACCAGCCACGCCCTCGAACTTCCCAGTCATAGAAGCGTTGTGTCAGTTGCTGTGCAAGTGGATCAGGCATATCAAATATTCATGCTGGGTTGTTTTTCTTGTTCAGTCAGTGGTCGTAATCCTTGGGCTTTGACCACCTCATCAACTGCTTCTGAAACCGCAGCATGGACTGCCTGCTGGAACATCAGCATGGTGTCGATCTGATAATACGTTGAACCGGATGCTCCCTGGAACATGGCACCGAAGATCGGGATGTACGAGAGTAATGCAGCAAGCTGCTTAATAGGACTTGGCGGCCTATCCCCTAACCACCATGACACGAAGAATCCTGAACCAAACGGTGCTCCACAGATGTCAAAAATCTTGCCTTTGCGTATGACTCGCAGATACAGGCGGTCAGCGGACATGATGCCACCTTCCTTGCATTTGATCATAGAGATTTTCAAATCCGGTATTGCGTGTTTTTGAAGATGAGTTTGAACCGAAGTGTAGAACTCGGTTGGCGAGAATTTGAGCCCATCAATCATCTTGAACCAATGAGAAAAGACATGACTTGGCGCTGCACGCCTGACAGATGCGGACATGGCAAAACCTCCCAGAAAAGGAATGAAATGTAGCTGTACCACGGAGCAAGAAATGCCTAACCAATAGCCCCGGCCCGGCCCCCAAACGTGGATTTCATTGTCAACGGCAAGTGGAATGATGTCAAGGTTTAATCTGACTTCTATAGCAAAACATGCACATATAGAACAGGTTACCCTGCCCAGTCGCCTGAATGCCAAGATTTTGTAAGGAAGTGCCTATTTTGAACTTGCAAATGTATGCTGGTACTAGTGGTCCGTCAAAACTTAATTGTGGGATAGACTGATTTAAGTTTGCATCTTGCATCGTCGATTTTCATCTGCCAATC
>MDTD01073870.1_pt1 | contig 15142 bp, 11 predicted proteins | sample 811221 | NCBI WGS metagenome assembly MDTD01 (sample SAMN05326646, study PRJNA326480) | marine metagenome | isolation source: seawater | place: Pacific Ocean: South West | collected 2011
ATAAATATTTGTATCTGCAATAAGCATATTACTACTGTTTCTTAGTTCAATGATTCTATTTCCAGCTGAATTAGAGTAAACAAGTACAGATACTAGTTTAGATGCAGTATAATTGTTAAATACCAAATGTCTATTACCTTGATAATAACTACCACCTCCAAAATTATTATCATTAGGCCCTCCAAAAATATTTTGATAAGTTATTTCAGATCTAGCATAATAAGATTTAGTATTACTTAGTATAGGTGTTGTAAATGTATTTCCTGTATAAACTAAATTACTAGCAGTAGAATCGTCATACCAATTAATTAATCCATAACTTGGATATGTAGTTAATGTTAATGAAGAGCTACCACAAGCTGTATCACCTTCACTGTTAAAATTAGTATCAAGTATTTTAATATAATTAATTAGAGTCAATGTATCAGATCCAAATTGATTAGCAGCAATTAATGTAATTGTATAAATTCCACCACTTAAATAGGTGTGAGTAGGGTTTTGTAAATTAGATGTGTTTCCATCACCAAAATCCCAAAGCCATGTATTAGGTCCATTAGTTGATAAATCACTAAAACCAATTGTACCATTACAACTTAATGTGTCAGTAACAGAAATACTGATTAAAGGAGGTGCAGAAGGAAAACTACATGTCCAACTTGCTTCAAATCCTGTGCCATTAACTGCTTGATCTGCGTGCAATAATACTGTAATTGAACCATTTGACGAACTTATAGTGCCAGGACTACCTGTTAAAACATTACAATACTGACCTAATGATGGTGAGTTTGTGTCAGGACCATCAAATATTTCTAAATAATCCCAATTACAATAAGTTGAAGATGATGGGGCTTCTATATCAAAACTAATAAAATTTAGTGTTACTTGATTACTTCCTGGAGGAGAAATTGTAATCCAGCTATCATTTTGATCATAATAATTACCATTAGGACCACCTACGTCATACAAAGTTCCATTGCAACTATATTGAGTTGTACCTTGACCGCTATTTGGCAATGTAATGATACAAGGATTTCCAGGATCTATATTAATTATTGATGAGTATACAACACTATCCACTCCTAATGGTCCAGTAGCAACTAATTTAACAGTATATGTTCCATAATTAAGATAAGTGTGTGTCGGATTACTTGAGTTACTTGTGTTGCCATCACCAAAATCCCAAAAATATGAATTAGAATAATATGATGTATTTGTAAAATTAACTAATGCAGGTACATTACAAAATACGCTGTCACTAATTGAGAAATCAGCAACTGGTGGTGAGGTAATTTGTAAATCAACCCCCCATAAACCTCTTCCATATGTAGCAGCAATTAATTGATTTGAAGATTGTTGTATTTCTAACTCGGTTACAATTACATTTGGAAGACTATTGTTATTAAAAAGATTCCAATCGCTTAAAGTAGAATCAGTTGTAAAAACTCCTAAATCTGAACCTATATAAAGTGTTTCCACAGTACTATTTTCATCAAGTACGATACAATTAATAGGAATATTGGGTAAAGTTCCTGAAATGTTTTGCCAATTTTGACCTCCATCTTCTGTTAGATAAACCTTATTTCCATTAGAATATCCTGAAAAAGTAATCCATACCTTGTCAGGGTCACTAGGATGAACCACTATATAACTTATGGTTCTATAAGGTAATGATCCTGTAATATTAGACCAGTTAGCTCCCAGATTGGTAGTTTTATAAATATTAGGGCCATCAGAAAAATATATTACATTGTTGTTTGATTTTGATAATCCTATTTCATCAATTTTTCCACCGTTTGTTTCACCATTTGTAATCGTATTCCAATTATTTCCACCATTAGCTGTTCTGTATAGCTCTGTATAACCTGCAATTAAAATTTGAGCATTATTTGGATCCATAACATAAGGAGTTTCCCACGCTCCATTATTTGCCGGTCCAACACTAAAAAAGCTGTTACCTCCATTTGTTGATTTTCTAATATCTCCATAATACAATGCGCCATACATTGTATTAGCATTTGAATGGTCTATAATACACTCCATTCCATCACCTCCTATTACTGCATTCCAATTATTGTTATTTCTAAGAAAAGTTCCATTATCTTGTGAACCAGTAATTACTTTTCCTTGAACTGTTTGCGAAACACCTAAGCTATAAAACTGTGTAATCTCTAGACCATCAGATATGTCAGTCCATGAATTACCGTGATTTGTTGAAACATATAACCCACCATCGTTAGCAGAATACACATAATTGTTTAGTGGATTATATTCTAACATATGTTCATCAGCATGCATATAATTTGCTCCTCCTCCACCATACCAATGTGTATTTAGAGACCAACTGACTCCACTGTTTGAAGATTTCCAACAATTTACTCCTCCAACAAAAACTTCATCTTCATTAATTGTAGAAACAGTTAGTGCTAAGTCATACCAAGCTTGTCCATCACTATCAGATCCTGTAGTAGACCATCCTAATAAATTTGGACTATTTGATTGTTGTGTCCAAGAAGCCCCTTCATTAGTAGATTTATACAAAGCATAAAAACCATTATTATTATCACCAAATAAAGCATAAACAACTGAAGGGTTGGCAGGTGTAACTGCCACACATGCTCTTACAACACTATTTGTTGATGGAAGTCCTGAGCCAGATTGTGACCAACTTATTCCATTATTCGAAGATTTATATATTGATGTATTACCTTTTGATCCACCATAAATAATATTTGAATTAGTTGGATGAAATTCCATACTTGTAATATTGGCAGATGAAAATGTATTAACAAAATTATCTCCTCCATCTGTTGAACGATATATACCATTACTTGTAGCAACAATTAATATATTTGGATTATTAGGATCTATCAATACTCTATTCCCTCTATAATAAGAAGTTATATTAAAGGACAAACCTGTAAGTTGAAAAGTAAGCCCCCCATCATAAGATTTCATTAAACCATATGAATAGGTATCTCCAGCATCTCTATCACCAGTAATTATATATATTGTATCAGGATTTTGAGGATGAATTGCAATATCTGAAACCCCTAAATTAGTTAGAAAATCTGTAGATGTTGTCCAAGTTTGTCCTCCATTAATTGTTTTCCATAAACCTCCAGCTGGTGCACCAATATAAAATGTATTTGGATCAGTTGGATGAAAAACTACAGAATTAACTCTTCCAATACCTCTTTTCCTACCACTAGACTCTAAAGGAACATTTACAGGTCCTAGTTGACTCCAAGAATTAGAATTTGGTGAAGTCCTTAAATTAGTTCTTTGTAGTAAGTTTTGGTATTCTTCAAATAATAACTTAGGCTGAAATATTCCATTTGGAAATACACGTGGTTCAATAAAATTTTCCCATCGTTTAAATTGTTTCCAGCCCTTTCCTTTTTCAATTGTTTTATTTTCCCAATAACTATTAAATTCATTCTGAGTAGTATAAAAATTTAAATCAGGATTTTCCATCATATCAACCCAGTCCTGACTAAAAACAAGTACTGGAAGAATTAACAAAATTATTATCTTTTTCATAGTGTAAATATTATTGTCAAAAATAAATAAATTATATGTCAATAAATTATTAAAAAGTTAATTTTTAATTAAAATATCTAATATATATTTGCGTGAAATTATGGTAAGAATAAAAATTTTTTTCACTCTTTTTGTTTTAGTATTGAACCTCAATACATTAGCACAAAATAGCTACACGATAAGTGGTTTTGTTGAAGAAGAAAAATCTGGTGAAAGTTTAATTGGCGTGTCAATTTATGAAAATAAATCTCAAAAAGGAACAATTACTAATCAATACGGCTTCTATTCATTAACATTACCTGAAGGAATATATGAAGTTACATATTCTTTTATAGGCCTTAAATCTGAAGTCAAAAAGATAAATTTAAATAAAGATTTTAGAATTAATGTTTCATTAGCAAGTACATCAATTTTAACAGATGAAGTTATAATTACTGGTGAGGCTCAAGATAAAAACATAACAGAATCAAATATGAGTCAAGTTAAAATTGAGGTTGAAAATATTAAAAAAATACCAGCAATTTTAGGTGAAATTGATGTGTTGAAATCAGCTCAGTTACTTCCTGGAATTCAATCTGGCGGTGAAGGAAGTTCTGGTCTTTATGTTCGTGGTGGAGGTCCTGATCAAAACCTTATTTTATTAGATGAAGCTGTAGTTTATAATGCTAGTCATTTATTTGGTTTCTTTTCCGTTTTTAATGCCGATGCCATAAAAGATATAAATATAATTAAAGGCGGTATGCCTGCGCAATATGGCGGAAGACTCTCGTCAGTACTAGATATCAGCATGAAAGATGGTAATAATAAGAAGTATACAGTTGAAGGAGGAATTGGTTTACTTTCCTCTAGATTAACTTTTCAAGGTCCAGTACAAAAAGAAAAAAGTTCTTTTATAATTTCTGGAAGAAGAACATATATAGATGTGTTAACAAAACCTTTTTTAAATGAAGAAAGTGCTTTTAATGGGTCAGGATATTATTTCTATGATTTAACAACTAAGATTAATTATAAAATATCTGATAAGGACAAACTTTATCTTAGCGGTTATTTTGGTAGAGATGTTTTTAACTTTTCAAATGATAATAATGGTATTGGCATTAAAATTCCTTGGGGAAATGCAACTACTTCTCTAAGATGGAATCATTTATTTAATGATAAATTATTCATGAATACATCCTTGATATTTAGTGATTATAGGTTCGAATTCAATATTAATCAAGATATATTTGAATTAAAAATATTTTCAGGTATTAATGATTGGAATACAAAGGTAGATCTTCTTTATCAGCCTAATCAAAGACATACAATAAGATTTGGAGCTAACTATACTTATCATGAATTTACACCTGGTAATGCTTCTGGAAAAGCCGGTGATGTAATATTTGAACCTGATAATATTTATAAACAATATTCTAACGAGGGTGCTTTGTATTTATCTGATGATGTAGAATTAACCGATGATTTAAAAATTCATGCTGGTTTAAGATACTCATCTTTTCAACATAGTGGATATATTAGTTTTAGAGATTATATATGGAATGATATTACGCGTAATTATGATAATTATAGGCATATTGAACCAAGACTATCTTTAAGATACAAATTAAGTAACACTAGCTCATTTAAAGCATCTTACACTGAAAATTTTCAATATATTCATTTAGCATCAACATCCTCTGTTAGTTTACCAACTGATTTATGGATTCCTAGTTCTACATATATTAAACCTAAATATTCTAAGCAATATGCGGCTGGATATTTTAAAAATTTATCAAATAATATGTATGAGACATCAATAGAGGGATATTATAAAAATATGGATCAATTAATTGAATATAAGGAAGGTGTGTTACCAGAAGACAATACAAATTCAAGTAGTGATGATGCATTTACAAGTGGAACAGGCATATCATATGGTGCTGAATTTTTAATTAAAAAAACCAAAGGAAAAACTACTGGATGGATTGGCTATACACTTTCAAAAACTACTCGATATTTTGATGAAGTAAATAACGGAATAGAGTTTCCTGCAAAATACGACAGAAGACATGATTTAGCTATTACTGCAACGCATCAATTATCAAAAGCATGGGTATTAAGTAGTGTTTTTGTATATCAAACTGGTAATGCAATTACCTTACCTACTGAAAGATACATTATTGGTGGTCAGGCATTTACTGAATATACATCAAGAAACGGATATAGAATGCAGCCATATCATAGACTCGATCTAAGCGCTACATATACGCCTGTAAAGAAAAAGAAATTTACATCATCTTGGAATTTTTCAATTTACAATGTGTATAGTAGAAAAAATCCATATTTTATTTATTTTGCTACTGAAAATAGTGAAGGTGAATCATTTACACTTGCTGATTTAAGCGATGGAGGTACAGCATACCCTAAAGCTTATCAAGTATCAATATTTCCTATTTTACCATCAATAACTTGGAACTTTAATTTTTAGTTTATGAAAAATTTAAAATATATATTATTTCTATTGTTTATTTCTTGTCAAGAAGAAATATCATTAGACCTACCTCAAGCTGAAGAAAAAGTTGTTGTTGAAGGCTTTGTTGAGAACGGATCTCCAACCTATATATTTTTAACTAAAAATTTAGGAATTTATGATCCTTATAATCAGTCACTTTTAAATGATTTATTTATTAGAGATGCTGATGTAACCGTAACTAGACAAAGTGATGGATTTAAGAAGTCACTAGCCTTTATCGATTTAAATGATTTAGGATATGGTAATATTGCATTATATGCTGATATTGAAGAGTTAATAGCAGCATTTGATACTACTAATAATAATTTAGAGGGTTGTTGTGATTTTGCAAAAGAGGGTGACACATATTTGCTAGAAATTAATTGGAATAATAAATTAATTACTGCAACTACTACGATTCCTTATTCTACAAAATTAGATTGCGTTTGGGTTGAAAAAAGTAATAATTCAGATATTGATTATGAGTGTGATATTAAAGCTGTTTATGACGACCCATCTGGTGTTCAAAATCAAGTATTAATTCAAACAAAAAGAATCTTTCATGAAGTAGTAAAAATAGATGAAGAATCAGGACAATATTCTGTTATTGATTCAGCTGATGTAAGTTATTATCTTGGTGATGCTCGTTCTGATATCATAGGTGATGGACTTAAGTTTGAAACTGTATTTCCAAAGCCTAATGAAGATGGCTTGCCTTTTGATTTTTGGAGTAGTGAACGTGTAGATGAAGAGAGCTCATTATCTTTAAAAGGAGATACAGTGCTAATTAAATTCAGTCAAATTGATGAACCATCATATAAATTTTGGAGAGGCCTTTCAAGACAAGCTGGAACTAATGGAAATCCTTTTGCAGAACCCTTAAATTTAGTTAGCAACATTGAGGGTGGTTTAGGTATTTGGACTGGTTATGGAACTGTATATTACAAAATACCTATTACCCCAGGTTTAGTAATATATCAAAATTACATTCCAAGAAATATAAATGAAGTATTCTAAAAATTTAAATTTAAAAAAATGGAAAAAATTAAAACATTAATTATAGGATCAGGTCCAGCAGGTTATACTGCAGCAATATATGCAGCACGCGCTGATTTAAATCCTGTATTAATTCAAGGGCTTCAGCCTGGAGGACAGCTTACTACAACAACTGATGTAGATAATTATCCTGGATATAAAGATGGAGTTATGGGTCCTGAGATGATGGAGGATTTCAAGCATCAAGCTGAAAGATTTGGTACTGATACTAGATGGGGAATGGTAACGAAGGTTGATTTTTCCAAGAGACCATTTTTAATTGAAATCGATGATAAAGAAAATGTATTAGCCGAAACTGTTATTATTGCGACAGGGGCATCTGCAAAGTGGTTAGGCATTGATGATGAAAAAAGACTTAGTGGTAGCGGAGTTTCTGCTTGTGCAACATGTGATGGGTTTTTCTATAAAGGACAGGATGTAGTTGTTGTTGGAGGTGGAGATACTGCAGCTGAAGAAGCTACATATCTTGCTAAATTATGTACTAAAGTAACATTATTAGTTAGAAAGGATGTTATGAGAGCTTCAAAGGCCATGCAAAAAAGAGTAATGAACACAAGTAATTTAACAGTTTTATTTAATCACGAAACTAAAAGTATCAATGGAGATCCTGCTAAGAATGGTGTTGAAAGTGTAACAGCTCTTAATAATAAGACAAATGAAGAAGTATTGATACCTGCATCAGGATTTTTTGTTGCTATTGGGCACACTCCTAATACTGATTTATTCAAAGATCAGCTTGATATGGATGAAAATGGCTACCTAATTGTAGAAGCAGGAACGTCTAAAACTAAGATACCTGGTGTATTTGCCGCAGGAGATGTAGCAGATCATGTTTACAGACAAGCTGTTACATCAGCAGGTACTGGCTGTATGGCAGCGTTAGATGCGGAAAGATTTTTGGCTGCTCAAGAGTAACTATTATATTTGATTTTTTATAATTTTTTTAATCTCGTCACTTGATAAAAATCCAGATCTTCTTAGAATTTCTTTACCCTCTTTAAATAAAACTATTGTTGGAACAGTAGTAATATTATATATATTTTCTAGTAGTTTGTTGTGATCAACATCAATTTTAAGAATATAAACATGTTCAGCATATTCATTCTGAATCTCATTTATTATAGGAATCATTTTTCTACATGGAACACACCATTGTGTGTGAAAATCAACAAGTACTAAATCATTATGAATTAATATTTTATTAAAATCATCTTGATTTAATATATCAATATTTAGATTTTTTGAATTATTATTTTTTACAATATCATAACCAGAGTTTTGCCAATCCTTGATCCCGCCCATCAGATTTACAACTTGGATTTGACCAGATTTAACTAATAATTCTGCTGCTCTAGAACTTCTTCCTCCACTCCTGCAATACACATAAACTATTTTATCTTTCTGAATTTTAGATATTTTATCATAAAAATATTGATCATAAAAATCTATAACACTTGCATTCATGATGATTCCTTGATCTGTTTCATTAGAAGTACGAACATCTAGTAAAATACCTCCGTGCTTATTATAATGATCATTAAATGAATTAGCATCAAGATTAATTATAGACTCATCTTTAGTGGTCTCATTAGCAAAACAAGATGAAAAAAAAATACTAATTAATAAAATAAGAGAATTATGCATATATATCAGCATATTTTTATCTTCTAGAACTAAGCTTAGCTAATAATCTTAAAATTTCTAAATAAAGCCAAATTAAAGTAACCAATAATCCAAATGCCCCATACCATTCCATATATTTAGGGGCTCCATTAGCTGCTCCTTCTTCAATAAAATCAAAATCCATAACTAAATTTAATGACGCAATAATTACTACAAATAATGAAAAGCCAATACTTAACATTGATGAATTAGCTGGGTTCATTACAGGTAAGCCACCACTACCAAACATACTCATAAGAAAACTAATTAAATAAACTACACATATTCCAGCGGTAGCGGCAAACAATCCTAATTTAAAATTTTCAGTTGGTTTAATTATTTTAGATTTATACGCAAAGAGTAAAGCTAGTAATATACCTAATGTTAACATTATTGCTTGTGGTACGATTCCTGGCTCAAAAGCATTTGCATATATATTTGAAATACCACCAAGAGCTAAACCTTCTAAAGCTGCATAAATAGGAACAGTTATTGGTGACCAATGCTTTTTAAAAATCGTTACAAGAGCAATTATAAATCCCCCTATAAATCCTATCATTATATAGTCCATTATAGCATTACTATAAGTGTAATATGCAGTTAATAAAAGAATACACATACTTATTGCCGTCTTATTAACAGCACCATCTAAAGTCATTACATTATTTGTTTCAAATCTTAAATTTTGAAATGTTGATTTTTGTAGAGCTGGATTTCCTGATCTAATCATGTTTATTATGTTTTATATTATCTGCTAATTTATAAAATATATCTCTTAGTATTGCATGACTCTTGTTAAAATCCATTAAATTTAATATATTCGAAAACATGAATGCACTAGATTTTCTTAAAAAATATTGGGGTCACAATACTTTCAAAGAGAAACAGCACGAAACTATACTTAAGATACTAAAAGGTGAGGATTTATTAGTATTATTTCCAACTGGTTTTGGTAAATCGCTATGTTATCAAATCCCAGCACTAATGAAAGATGGAGTGTGCTTAGTAATCTCCCCTTTAATTGCGCTGATGGTTGATCAAATACGTTTTTTAAAGACAAAGAATATTAAATCTGAAATAGTTTCAGGAAATATTACTCAAGCTAATATTGAAAGAGCTATGACTAATACAATCTATGGCAATGTGAAGTTTTTATATTTATCTCCAGAGAGATTAAAAAGCACTGAGATTCAAAAGTATCTTATGAAGATAAATATTAATTTAATAGTTGTTGATGAGGCACATTGTATTTCTGAATGGGGTTTTAATTTTAGACCATCATATAGAGAAATTTATAAGATAAGGGATATGTTTCCAAAAGTCAATATGGTAGCTCTTACAGCTACAGCAACTATAGAAACAATTAAGGACATACAAGATAATCTTAAGCTTAAAGGAAATAATATTATTAAATCCTCTTTACTTAGAAATAACATTATATATCACGTTATCAAAACAAAAACAAAAGAAGAAATCTTAATTAATCTTATAAATAAAGTAAAAAGCTCAGTGATTGTTTATGTTGGCACTAGAAAGGAAGCAGAATTAACTTCATTGCACATTAAAAATAATAGATTTTCAACCACTTATTATCATGCAGGATTGTCTAAAAAAGAAAAAGAATTAAGGTACAATAATTGGTTAAATGGAAATTATAGGATTATTGTAGCGACAAGTGCTTTTGGTATGGGTATAAATAAGAAAGATATTAAGTTAATTATTCATACTACTATTCCTAGCTCAATTGAGGATTATTACCAACAATCCGGCAGAGCTGGAAGAGATAATAATCTAGCATACTCATTTCTGCTTTATAATAATAAAGATATTGACTATCAGAAAAAAATAATAACAATTAAAAACCCTGCAGCTCACGAAATCAAATCTACTTATCAAAAATTAGCTAACTATTTACAAATTGGAGTAAACGATATTATTAATGATGGAATCGATTTAAATATCTTAATTTTTAGTAAATATTGTAAGGATCAACCATTAAAAATATATTACCACTTAAATATACTTGAAAAAGAACAGTATATTAGCATAGACTATAGAAGTATTGAGTCAACCAGAATTAAGATATTAATTAATAGATCTGAATTATATAAAATACAAGTATCTAACAAACTGTATAATAATCTTTTTCAACATCTATTAAGTAGTTATACTGGAATATTTCATGAGCATATTAATATTAATGAAGATAAAATTTGTAATCTATTTAATTTAAATAAGGAACAATTAAAAACATTACTACTAAATCTATCTACAAAAGAGATCATAAGCTACAGATCATCTAACTCTAAGGATATAAGAATATTCTTTTTAACTGAAAGAAAAGACGCAGATAAATTACTTTTAAGTACTGATAAAATAAACTCTTATAAAAAATTTGATAATTTAAGATTAAACTCCATGATTAATTACATAAATAATAAATCTGTATGTAGACAGAAAATATTACTAAATTATTTTAATGAAGAGATTACTAACAATTGTGATAAGTGTGATAATTGTGAAAAAAATAATTTAATATAAATTTTAACTATTTAACTATATTGTAGTTTTGTAAATATTTATTTATATGAAAATAATTTTCTTTGGTACACCACATTTTGCAGCTAATATTTTAGAATTTTTATTGCTTAAAAAAACTAATGTTATTGGTGTCGTAACATCAGTAGATTCGCAAAAAGGTAGAGGTAAAAAAATTTCATTTTCTCCAGTTAAGAAGATTGCACTTGAGAGCAGTATTCCCATATTACAACCATATGATCTTAACAGTATTGATTTCTATAAATCTCTTAAAAATTTTAATGCTGATATATTTATTGTAGTTGCATTTAGAATGCTTCCAAAAAAAGTTTGGTCAATACCTAAATTTGGCAGTATAAATCTTCACACTTCATTTTTACCAAATTATAGAGGGGCAGCTCCTATTAATTGGGTGCTAATCAATAATGAAAAATATACTGGAGTGACTATTTTTTTAATAAATGAAAAAATTGATTCTGGTCAAATAATCATTCAAGAAATGGTTAAGCTAACAAATGAAACAACTGCTGGTCAGTTACATGATATTTTAATACAAAAAGGAAATGCCTTACTAATAAAAAGCTTAAGCTTAGTTAAATCTAATACTGTTCCTTTTAAAAAACAGGTACATGATAATAAACTTAAGAAAGCTCCTAAAATTTATAAGCAAATGCTTAAGATAGATTGGTCTAAAAACGCTAATGAAATCCATAATTTAATTAGGGGTTTCTCTCCTTACATAAGTGAAAATAAAATTCTTAAAAATATATCAATATGCCCAGGCGTTTGGTTTTTGCTAAAGGACAAATCAAATCGTTCATTAAGAATAAAAATATTACTTTCTAAAATAGAAGATGCTGAAGATAAAAATCATTTGAAAATATCTTCTGATAACAAGTCTTATTTTAAAATTAATGTTTATGATAAAGCCATTTCAATCATTTATCTGCAATCTGAAGGAAAGAAAATAATGCGTATTGATCAATTTTTATCTGGATATAAAATAGACAATTATCATAGTATAAGTTGAAAAATAAAAACACTAGACTTCTTGAGTATTTATATTCATTAATAAATGAAAATAGAAAAACTTTATTTCAAAAAAAGATAATTCATAGAACCAAATACATTAGTATTGCTTTAGAAAATGTATATCAAAATAGAAATATTTCCGCTGCTATTCGATCTGCCGATTGCTTTGGAATTCAAGATATTCACATTATAAATAGAAATGTATTTCATGATAATAATCAAGTTTCTTTAGGGGCTGAAAAATGGATCAATACATTTAATTACAAAGATTCACATCAAGCTATAGAGGTGTTAAAAAAAAATGGATATAAAATAATTGTTACTACACCGCATGATGCTAAAGTTAATCTTTTTGAATTAGATCTTAATATAGGAAAACAAGTATTATTTTTTGGATCTGAAATCGAAGGATGTAGTAATTATTTATTAGATAATGCAGATACAACAGTGAATATTCCAAGTTACGGATTTACCGAAAGCTTTAATATTTCTGTAGCTGTTTCGCTATGCCTTCAACATATTACTTATAAATTAAGACAGAGTAATATTGATTGGGAGTTAAGTATGGAAGAAAAAACAGAAGTTATTCTTTACTGGCTACGAAAGAGTATTAAATCATCTGATAAAATTGAGGACAGGTTTTTAAGAGATTATAAATTAAGGTGATAGCCTTCTATTTATCCATTTACCATCATTAATTTCATAAATAAGTCTATCATGCATTCTTGCTGGTCTACCCTGCCAAAATTCAAAATAATTTGGCTTAATTATATAGCCACCCCAAAAATCTGGTCTATGCATATTGTCTTGATTAAATTTCTTTTCTAATTCATTTAAATCATTAGCAAAATTATGTAAGAGGTCTATACTTTTACTTTGATAAGAAGCCCATGCGCCAATTTGACTTTCATAAGGTCTAGATTTAAAATATTCATCTGATTCAAAATCAGAAATTTTAGATACCACTCCATTTACTCTTATCTGCCTTTCTAACTCCTTCCAAAAAAAATTAAGAGCAACACAATTATTAATTTGTATTTCCTTTGATTTATGACTTTTATAATTTGTAAAAAATACGAAACCATCTTCAAGAATATTTTTAAGTAATACCACTCTTGATTTAGGAATATTTCCTTTAGATATAGTAGATAATACACAAGCATTAGCATCATTAATTCCAAACTTTAAAGCTTCATTTAGCCATTGTTTAAAATAAGAAACTGGAGAAGGATTGATATTTTCAAAATCTATCTTATCTTTACAATATTCTTCCCTAAGATTTTTAATATCCATAATAAATAATTAGTTAACAAGTTTTATATTTACAAAACATTAACAAAGATATTTATTTATACTTCAAAAATGCAAGGAAAAGTATTAATATCAACACCATCGGTTTTAGATGAAATTTTTTTTAAAAGTGTTATTTTAATTACATATTACAGCAAAGTTGAGAGTGTTGGTTTAATACTAAATAAACCTTCTAAATTAAATTTAAGTGACATAATTGAGCTTGAATACCTTAATCATTTTCCTTTATATTATGGAGGCCCAGTAGAAAGAAATACGATACAATATTTTCATACTTTACACGATATACCTGAATCGTATAAAATTAATAATCAATTATACTGGGGGGGTAATTTTGAGTTTATTCTTAAGCTTATTAGAGAGAATAAAATAAATTTTAATAATATTAGGTTTTTTATTGGATATTCTGGTTGGGGACACAATCAATTAGCAAATGAATTAAATCAAAAAGATTGGATAATTCAAGATCTAGATAGTGAAAAATTTATGAATACAGATGTAAATCTATGGAAAGATATTATGAAAAAAAATAAATATTCGCTTTGGGTAAATATGCCTAAAAATCCTAACTTAAATTAATTAACTTCATTTGAAGCTCTTTAGATTTATTAAATTTTACAAATTGCTTATTTTCAATCCTCTTAATTGGTACTATTCCATAAATAGAATTCGTTATAAATACTTCTGTAGCTGACATAATTTCTTGATATTCTATTGTTTTAACTATAGCTTCTGAATTATCTAATACCCATGACCTCATAGTTCCATCTAAACATCCTTCTGTAATTGGAGGTGTTGCCAATACATCATTATTTAACATAAATATATTTGAATTTGAAACTTCTACAATACGTTCATTATAATTAATTAATATCGAATTATCATAACCATTATTATTAGCATTAATTGAAGCTAATATTGAGACTAAGCAATTGGAAGATTTAATTCTAGAAATAGTACCAGTACTTTTAAAATTATCTCTATACACACACAATGTAATTGGCTTATTAATTTCATATTCTTTAGTTAAATGGTTAGGTTCAATTATAAAATCACAATAATTATCTAAAGGAAAATATTTACCACCTTCCCTTCTATAAAACATTATTTTAATATAACCATTGTAAAGTTTATTAGATTTAATAATTTCTCTAACACTAGTAATTAAATCGCTAATTTTAAAATCAATCTTTATTGATAAAATCTCAATAGACTTTAAAATTCTAGACTCATGATATTGAAGATTAATACAGGTGCCATTACATATCCGTATTGATTCAAAAAAACCATCTCCGTATTTAAATGATCTATTATTATAATCTAATAATAAATCATTTTTATTTATAAACTTAAAATTGTGGCATAAAATCGACATAAAACAAAATTAAAAAAATAAAAAGACCTATTACTAGGCCTTTTTGTAGCGTGAGGCAGATTTGAACTGCCGACCTCAGGGTTATGAATCCTGCGCTCTAACCAACTGAGCTACCACGCCATTTTTTTGCAAATATA
>MDTD01117604.1_pt1 | contig 15141 bp, 16 predicted proteins | sample 811221 | NCBI WGS metagenome assembly MDTD01 (sample SAMN05326646, study PRJNA326480) | marine metagenome | isolation source: seawater | place: Pacific Ocean: South West | collected 2011
ACCGCTGTGCCGGGCTCACCCTTAACAAGGCTTATAAGTTGATTCATATCTAGGTTCGCGGTTGGCATATCATCAACGGCCTGCAAGCGATCGCCGGTTTTGATGCCGGCGTGAAATGCCGGGCTGTCACTTATCAGGGCGATGATTTCGAATGTGTCGTCCCGCCGTTCTATCTCTATGCCAACGCCGCTGAAGGCACCCTCTGATTCCTGCCGCAGTTGCGCGAATTGTGAGGCATCTAACAACACTGAGTAGTTGTCTAGCTGCCCGAGCATGCCGTCTATCGCGCCTTGCGCCAGGGTATCTTCGTCTATGTCTTCAACGTAATGATCGCGTATTTGGTCAAGCGCTTGGGCTATGTGGGACTGGGTTGCAACCTCTTCGTGGTGCAGGTAGCGAAAAGTTACAACGCCGAGTAAGACGCCGCTAAGTACGCTTAGCAATAGGCAAAGTTGGGGAATCAAAGATGAGTTAGGGGTGCGTTCCACAATGTATAGCCGTCGTTAGGGTTGCAGCCAAGAGGCGGGGTCTACCGCTTCACCTTGATAGCGCACCTCGAAATACAGTCCGCTTTGACTTTGGCCGCCGCTGGTGCCCGCCGTGGCCACGGCCTCACCACTCTCCACCCAGTCGCCAGGTTGCTTAAGTAAAGTGTCGGCGTTGCCGTAGAGCGTCATGTAACCGCTGCCGTGGTCTACGATGGCCATCAGACCAAAGCCTCTTAGCCATTCGGCAAACACTACGCGGCCCCGATATACAGCCGTCACGGATTTACCGTCACGAGCGTTGTAGTTTATGCCGTGCCATATGAGTTGCCCGGTAGCACGTTTAGCGCCGAAACGGTTCCGTTGTTTGCCTTTTACGGGCCTTGGCAGACTGCCCTTGGCAGCAGCAAAACCACTGCCGTCGAGCTCGCCTAAACGGGCACGCAATTGTTGCAACAGTGTTTGCAAACGTTCGCTGTCTGCGAGCAATTGACTGCGGGCCACTTCTTTGTCGGCGCTCTGTTGCTGCAGGTCTTCAATGGCGACCTGTCGCTCTTGGCGATTAGTGTTCAGTTCAGACTGGCGTTGGCGCAGCATTTGAGTCTGATTTTGCTTGAGCGCCAGTTGCTCGGCTAGGTCTTGTTCTGCTTCTTTGAGTGTTGTCAGAGTGCTGCTGTAGGCTGCAACCAAGTCGATACGTTGTGCGCTGAAGTAGCCGTGGTATCGAATCATTCTGTCAATCTTGGTTGGACTCCGAGTTTGCATCAAACTCTTTGCTAGGCTGCCGCCGCTCAAGCGATAAGCGGCTTGAATATGTGCCTTGATACCCGTGGTTTGCGCGTTACGCTGCTCGGTTAATTCGTCGATTTGCTCGCGAGTGGTGTCAATATTTCGCTGTTGCTCGGCGAGCGTGATGTCGCCGGCTTTGAGGTCGAGATTTAGTTTAGCGATATCGCGATCTAGATCGCGTATTTGCATTTGTATGCGGTTCTGGATTTTTCCCGTCTCTGAAAACCATAGGTCTAGGGCATTAAGTTCGTCGACCGTATCCTGCAGTGCAGCGGCGGTTTCCGCTGCCGTAGCTTCAGCTGCGTTTAGTTCTTGTGTAGCGGCGGGTGCTTGAGCTAAGGCTAACAGGCAAAACAGAATACGGCAGCTCGAGTTCAAGTGCTTGTCAGGCGGTTTGTTTGATATCGTTTAATACCAACGACCGCCCGCTCATTTCGTCTGGAATCGGCAATTTCTTTAGGGCCAATAGTGTTGGCGCAACGTCCGCCAGAGTTCCATGATCAGCAAATTCGAAAACCTGTTTGCCTACATATAATAAGGGCACCGGATTTACAGTATGTGCGGTGTGTGCCTGATTAGTCTCGTGATCATGCATTTTCTCCACATTGCCGTGGTCCGCTGTGATCAGCATTTGGCCGTCTACTGCAGTAATCGCTTCGACCAATTGACCGATAGACACGTCCAACGTTTCCACTGCTGCAACTGATGCGCTCAAATCGCCACTATGCCCGACCATATCGCCGTTGGCGTAGTTGCAGATAATAGTGTCGTATTTACCACTGTGGACAGCTGCGACTAGTTCTTTGGTGATTGCGGCAGCACTCATTTGTGGTTGCAGGTCGTAAGTCGCAACGTTTGGCGAAGGGATCAATATTCGGTGTTCCCCGGCATACGGCTCTTCTCTGCCGCCGGAGAAAAAGAACGTCACGTGCGCGTATTTTTCAGTCTCGGCGATACGCAGTTGCGACAGATCGAGTTTTGCCAGGTATTCACCTAGGGTGTTTTCTGGTCGTTCAGGCGCGAACGCACATGGTAGATCGATATCGTCTGCGTATTGGGTTAGCGTGGTAAAACGATTTAGCGTCACAAACGAGCGGCGTTGAAAGTCGTCGAAAGCGGGATCCGTCATGGCCCGTGTCAGTTGTCGTGCACGATCCGCACGAAAGTTCATAAATATCACGGCGTCATTCTCGTTCATTACCGTGGGCCGCTCTGAGTTGGCGTGAATGGCGGTCGGTTGTACGAATTCGTCGTCCTCGTCGCGCGCATAGGCAGCGGCCAATGCCGCTGTGGCTGTTTCGGCGTGGAACGGCGCTTCGCCGCGCGCCACGGCATTGTATGCGCGCTCTTGACGGTCCCATCTGCGGTCTCGGTCCATGGCGAAGTAGCGTCCTGTGACGCTAGCTATTGTTCCGCAATTCAGTTCCGCAAACAGATCTTGGGCCTGTTCTAAAGAAGCCTTGGCACTGCGTGGCGGGGTGTCTCGACCATCCAGAAATGCATGCAAAAAAACGTTCTTTAAACCGTGCGCTGCAGCGTGCCGAATAAGTGCAAAAATATGTTGCTCGTGACTGTGCACGCCACCGGGCGACAGCAAGCCCATAATGTGTAATGCCCCGTCGCTGTGGGTTACGGCATTCAGCGTTTCATTGATCTCAGTGTTTGCTGCGAACTCGCCGCTTTCGATTGCCCTGTTGATACGGCTTAAGTCTTGATAGATCACTCGCCCTGCGCCGAGTACTGTATGACCGACTTCAGAGTTGCCCATTTGCCCATCCGGTAATCCCACGTCCTCACCAGAGCCTGAAATCAAGGTGCGTGGTCGGTTTTTCCATAGTGCGTCCCAGTTTGGAGTATGGGCTCGGGCGATGGCGTTGTCGGTGGCGTCCTCGCGATAACCGAAACCGTCGAGAATAACCAAAAGACTGACCTCAGACATGTGCGCTCCAGCAAAGCAAACTGCGAAAGGCGCATATTATCAAATTTTCAGCGATTGACTGTTGAGGGTTAGGCGACACAGTCATTTTATTTGAGCAAATCCCTGACGGCGGCGTCCCGCATTAGGTGCGGCGATGTGTATACTAGCCGCGCATTTTCAAGGGTCCGAGCATGGAGCAACTGTTTACCTTTATTGGCAACCATCCGTTATTGGTGGGCGCGTTCGTCGTATTTTTGATTTTGTTCATTCGCAATGAAATGTCCCGGGGCGGGGCAGCGATCAGCTCGCAGAAACTGGTGCAATTGGTAAACAGCGAGAACGCCTTAGTGATCGATGTCCGAGACGCGACTGAATACTCAGAAGGGCATATTGTGGACGCCGTTAATATCCCGTTTGCTAATTTCGAATCGCGTAGCGACGAGCTCAATAAGCATAAAGACAAACCGCTTATCGTCGCCTGCAAAATGGGCCAGCATTCCGGATCTGTGGGTACGATACTGCGAAAAAAGGGCTTTACCAATGTGCTCCGGCTATCGGGCGGCATGGCCGAATGGCGGGGACAGAACCTGCCGGTAGTTAAAACATGAGTGACCAAAACGAGGACAGCGGCGGCGGAAGTGAGGCGGCGGCACAGTCGAATGGGGCCGACCAAGCGCAGCTGCGCATCGAGCGTATTTTCCTCAAAGACGCTTCTTTCGAGTCGCCATCGTCGCCTGAAGTATTCCTACGCCAATGGCGACCGGAGCTAAAACTCGATATTAATACTCAGGCCAATCGGCTTGGCGAGAATCAGCATCAGGTTGTGTTAACCATTACTGTCACCGCTCAGCTTGAGGGCGGCATGGTCGGATTTATTGTCGAAGTGCAGCAGGGCGGTATTTTTTACATTGAAGGCGTTGATGACAATCAGCTTGCGCAGGTGTTGGGCATTGCCTGTCCGACTACTTTATTCCCCTATCTGCGGGAGTCGATTGATGGGTTGGTCGTCAAGGGCGGTTTCCCACCTTTACAGCTTGCGCAGGTGAATTTCGAAGCCTTGTATGTGCAAGCCATGCGCCAACGGGCGGAACAGAATCAGTCGGCTGCCGCACCAGGCGTCGATTCCAACGACCCAGATCCGGTCACACACTAAATCCAATGAGTTAACGCGCGCCGTCGAAGCCCTGTTGCCGCCAGGCCTCATAAACGGCTACGGCAACGGTATTGGACAGGTTCAAACTGCGCGACGCAGCCTGCATGGGTAAGCGCACTTTTTGCTCGCTTGGCCAATCATCCAGTAACCCCTGAGGTAAGCCTCGGGTTTCAGGCCCAAACAGCAGCACATCGGTTTGTGCATATTCGACGGCGGCGTAATTGCGTTGGGCCTTTGTGGTAAACGCAAACCAACGTGCGCCAGCTAAGGTGTTTTGACAAGCTTCTAAGTTTGGATGGCGCTGAACCTCTGCAAACTCATGATAGTCCAACCCTGCCCGTCTCAGGCGCTTGTCATCCCAGGCAAAGCCGAACGGCTCGATCAAGTGCAGGGTCGCGCCGACGTTTGCGCAAAGACGGATGATATTGCCGGTGTTTTGCGGAATTTCCGGCTCGTATAGAACAATCTGCATAGCACAAGGCTAAGTGCGCGCGCCGCGGGTCAACACTGCAGCTCTTGCATTTTACGCGTCAAAGTATTTCGGCCCCAGCCTAAGAGTTCGGCGGCATCTTTTTTGCGACCGCCTGTTTTGCGCAGCGCAGCATCAATCATAATGCGTTCAAACTTCGGCACGGCAGTGTCCAGCAATGGAGAAATTTGTGTCTGATCGAGGAATTGATTCGCCCAACGCGCAAGGCTGCCCTCCCAGTCTGAACCGCCAATGGTCTCCTCGCTGTCGCGCAATTCGGGAGGCAGGTCTTCTATGAGGATAGTTCTCGAACTCGCCATCACCTGTAACCAGCGGCAGGTATTCTCCAACTGACGCACGTTGCCTGGCCAGGTTAACGCCATTAAGTAATCAGCAGTATCCTGATGGAGGCGCTTTGGCTCGTCGCCGAGTTCCTGAGCGACATTGTCTAAGAAATGTTGTGCCAGCAGCGGAATGTCTTCGTGGCGCTGCGCCAGTGAGGGCACATGGATACGAATTACGTTGAGTCGGTGGAACAGGTCCTCGCGAAATTTACCCTGCCGCACCAGCGATTCCAGATCCTGATGGGTTGCCGCGATGATCCTGACGTCTACTTTAACCGACTGATGGCCACCAACCCGATAAAATTCGTGTTCCGCCAGCACTCGCAGCAGCCGCGTTTGCGCCGATGCGGGCATGTCGCCTATTTCGTCAAGAAATAAAGTGCCGCGGTGCGCTTGCTCAAAGCGTCCCACACGTTGGGTTGTGGCGCCGCTAAACGAGCCTTTTTCGTGGCCAAACAATTCACTTTCAATCAACTCGTTTGGGATTGCGGCGACGTTTAACGCAATGAATGGCTGAGCCTCGCGGGGGCTGTGTCGGTGCAAGGCCCGCGCCACCAACTCTTTGCCGGAACCGGACGGGCCGTTGATTAAAACGCTGACGTTGGAAGACGACAGCCTGCCAATGGCTCGAAACACTTCCTGCATCGCGGGTGCTTGGCCGATAATTTCTGTTGCCGGTGTAATCTGCTCAACGACGACGGGGTCTGCTTCTTCGCTTTGTACAATGGCCCGCTGTACTACAGCAACAGCATCGTCGACATCGAAAGGCTTTGGCAAATACTCGTAAGCACCGCGCTCGAAGCTCGTCACCGCACTCTCAAGGTCTGAGTGGGCAGTCATTACGATAACCGGTGTATTGGGGTGCTGAGCATTGAACCGCTCAAGAAAATCGAGTCCGGAGGTGCCCTGCATGCGTATGTCTGTGATGATGGCAAGGGGCGTTTCCTTGGCGAGGTGATGCATCGCCTCGTCTGCGCTATTGAATGCGGTGATCGGTATGCCTGCTTGTGCTAAGGCTCGATCTAAAACCCAGCGAATAGCGTGGTCGTCATCTATGACCCAAACATGTTTGCTCATCTGTGCTCCTGTTGTCCGGATGCTTCAGCCGGCTGTTCAAAAGGAAGAAAAATTGAAAAGACGGTCTGTCCAAAAGTACTGCTGACTTGAACGACGCCATTGTGCGCGCTGACGATATGCTGGGTGATCGACAGTCCAAGGCCGCTGCCGTCTGGGCGTCCACTGATCATGGGGTAAAAAATTCGTTCAAGATCACCGGTATCGATGCCTGGTCCGTTGTCGATGATGCTTACACACATGACTTGCCGATGGCGTTTTTTGCCGATCGTGAATTGACGCGCAATGCGCGTTTGCAAAGTTATCTTCGCTGTGGACGTATTGGCCAGGGCTTGGCAGGCGTTCCGCACCACGTTGAGGACGGCTTGAATGATTTGGTCGCGGTCGCTGGCCACCGCTGGCAGGCTAGGGTCGTAATCGCGACGCCATTCGATCTGGCCGGCAAACTCCGATGCGGCCAAGGCTATGACGTGTTCGCAAACTTCCGGTAGATAAACAGCCTCAAGATTGGGCCGTTGGTGCGGCCCAAGCATTCGATCGACAAGATCTTTAAGACGGTCGGCCTCAGCGATGATTATCTGAGTATATTCGGCTACTTCGTTACTCGGAATCGCTCGCTCCAGCAATTGCGCCGCGCCGCGAATGCCCCCCAATGGATTTTTCACTTCATGCGCTAGGCCTCGAATAAGGCCTCTAGTGGTGGCCTGCCGATCGGTTGATGCAGTGCTTTGGTTTATTCGGGTAAGTCGAGTGGTCGGGTGCATCTCTAGGATTAAAAATTGATCGTTGTCGAGAATGGATACGGTTAAATCCACTTCTTCGCGCAGATTGTCGGGCAACTGCAGAACCGTTTCTCGAGCGGTAAAGGGCTGAAGCTCGCGCAGTGCTTTGCGTAAGTTGGATTGCAGGTCTTCCGCGCTCAACAAAATCTGGTTCAGCGCCGAACCTATGATCTGCGTGGCCGAACAATGCAACAAGCTCTCGGCGGCAGAATTGACAAACACCACCCTTAGATCGCTGTCGAGAACCATGGCGGCCGTCACCATAGTGTCCAGCACGGTGTCAGCACTTACGGCGCCGCGAAACGACTTGGTTTTATGATATGCGCTGTGGTTCATGGTGGTTGTTAAGCAATTTTTGCGCCTGATTTTAAGCTTGCCGGAAAATCTCCGGAAATCGGCAATGATTGAACTCGAAGCCCTCAGAGCGCCTGATCCAAGGGCTTACGGCCGTTCCTCCGACCGCTTACCGACGCTATGACCAATAAAACACGACCATGGCACCTACTCTATCGCACCAAAACGGTGCATGCACTGTTTTAGTTCGGCCGTTCGTGGTGCCGGCGAATGGTCTGAGTATCCGACGTACAGTCCGTCGCCAAACAAAAAGGCGGGCTCTCGGCCCGCCTTTTTGTGCGTATCAAAACTCACTTAAGCCAGAGCTTCCTTTGAGGTTTTGATGATTGCAGCGGCCACTTTATACGGGTCTGCGTTAGACGCTGTGCGGCGATCTTCCAATCGGCCTTTCCAGCCGTCCTCAACGGTTCCGATAGGCACTCTAATGGAGGCGCCACGATCCGATACACCGTAGCTGAATTCATCAATTGACTGAGTCTCGTGTTTACCGGTGAGTCGCTGGTCGTTGTCGGCACCGTAGACGCTCATGTGTCGTTCGATGTTGCGACCGAAATTTTCGCAAATCTTGGTGAAGACGCTTTCGCCGCCCTCATCGCGCATGACCCCATTAGAGAAGTTGGCGTGCATGCCCGAACCATTCCAGTCCAGTTCGCCGAACGGCTTGGGGTGATAATTGATGGCATAACCATATCGTTCACCGGTGCGCTCGAGCAGGTAGCGAGCGACCCAAGTCTCATCGCCCGCGCGCTTGGCGCCTTTAGCGAAAACCTGAAATTCCCATTGACCTGCAGCAACCTCAGCATTGATGCCCTCTACGTTAATGCCGGCCTCCAAACAAAGGTCGAAGTGTTCCTCAATGCAGTCGCGGCCGAACGCGTTGGCGGCGCCGACGGAACAGTAATAAGGGCCTTGAGGGGCGGGAAATCCGCCTGCTGGAAAACCAGGAGGTAATTGCGTGTCGATATCCCAAAGGAAGTATTCTTGTTCGAAGCCAAACCAGAAATCATTGTCATCGTCGTCTATGGTTGCCCGCCCGTTGGTCACGTGCGGTGTGCCGTCGGCATTGAGTACCTCGGTCATGACCAGGAAGGCGTTTTGACGCTCTGGATCCGGGAAAATGGCAACGGGCTTAAGTAAACAGTCCGACGCGTTGCCTTCGGCCTGTGCGGTAGAACTGCCGTCGAACGACCACATTGGACATTCTTCTAGGGTGCCACCAAAGTCATTTCGAACCTGGGTTTTGCTGCGCAAGCCTTGGGTAGGCGCACTGCCGTCCAGCCAGATGTATTCTAATTTTGCTTTCATTTTTGTCTCCTTATTAGACGTTGACCATAGCCTGGTTCGGTGTGAGCCTCGGCCAGTCGGCGTTCGCAGCACTCGAGCGCATGTCGAGCATCAGCACGCACACCCCAGTGGGGCGGCGTGGAGTAGGCAGCAAAAAATATGCCACGCTGATCTGTCGCTAAGTTGTTGTTTTTAGTACCTTCCCTTTTCTATCGTGCACCAGTGTTGGGCTTTTTGCCTCTTATCTGGGCGTTTGCACGACTGATGATCGATATTAGCACCATTCTGGTGCGAAAGGGCGCGGAAAATGCTTACGAACTGAGAATTTTTCGTCCCTGCACAGCTGCTTGTTGCTGGGCGTCATTGATCCGGGTTCGAACACGCGAGTTGGACGCGACAGCGTCGGACGCATACGCCATAATCCCGCGGCGTTCGCCTGTCGGACCGATTCAATCCCTTAATCGGATTGAAAAAGGTCTCGGTGCCTACTCGTGCGAAGCTTATCTGCGCTGTTGAATAAAAGAGGAAGACTCCTGTGTCTAATCCGACTGTTCGGAATATTGCGATCATCGCTCACGTTGACCATGGCAAAACCACCTTGGTGGACTGTCTATTGCAGCAGACTGGCTTGCTTGGCGGTAACGCGGCAGAGCGGGTTATGGACAGCAATGACCTGGAAAAGGAGCGAGGCATTACGATTCTCGCCAAAAATACCGCAATCGAGTATCGAGATACCCACATCAATATCGTCGATACGCCCGGGCATGCTGATTTTGGTGGCGAGGTAGAGCGGATTCTCTCCATGGTTGATGCGGTGTTGTTGTTGGTCGATGCCGTTGACGGGCCGATGCCACAGACTCGATTTGTCACCCAGAAGGCTTTCAATTACGGGCTTAAGCCCATTGTCGTTGTAAACAAAATTGATCGCGATGGCAGCGAGCCGTACCGGGTGATTGACGAGGTCTTTGATTTGTTCGACAACCTAGGTGGTTCAGATGAGCAGTTGGACTTTGCGACGGTTTATGCCTCTGCCATCAATGGCGTGGCGGGTTTAGAGTTGGACGCCATCGGTCAGGATATGACGCCGTTATTGGACCTGATTGTGGATCAAGTGCCGCCACCCCAAGTTGATACCGAGGGCGCTTTTCAGATGCAGATCAGTTCGCTGGACTACTCAACCTATGAAGGCGTGATCGGCATTGGCCGTATTACTCGTGGACAGGTTGTGCGCAATCAGCAGGTTGCTGTAGTTGACCGTGAAGGCAATGAGCGTAAAGCGAAAGTCGCTAATCTTTACACCCATCGAGGACTGGAGCGGGTTGAAACAGAATCGGCAACGGCCGGAGACATCGTTTGCTTGACCGGCGTCGATAAAATCAACATCTCAGACACGTTGTGTGCATTGGCTCAGGTCGACGCTATGCCCGCCCTGTCGGTAGACGAGCCTACGCTAACGATGATGTTCTGTGTCAATAATTCGCCGTTGTCGGGCAGGGATGGAAAGTTTTTGACCAGCCGTCAAATTCGCGAGCGCTTATACACAGAGAGCCTACATAATGTTGCGCTGACTGTTGAGGACACGGCTGATCCCGACCGTTTTCGAGTCTCCGGGCGTGGTGAATTGCATTTGTCGGTGTTGATCGAAACCATGCGTAGAGAGGGCTTTGAGCTTGCGGTATCACGCCCCCAAGTTATCTTTCGCGAAGTTGAAGGCGCTGTTCAAGAACCCTACGAAACGTTGATCGTCGACATTGAAGAGGCCCATCAAGGCAAGGTGATGGAAAGCCTTGGCGATCGGCGTGGCGAGTTGCTAGAGATGCAGCCCGATGGCAAAGGCCGAGTGCGGTTGCAGTTCCGGATCCCCAGCCGCGGGGTAATGGGCTACCGCCCGGTTTTCTTATCCCAGACTTCCGGCACCGGCATCATGTCCTTCGCGTCAGCGGGCTTTGGGCCAAAGCTTAGCGACGATATAGGCAATCGCAAAAATGGCGTGTTGATTTCTAATGCGCAGGGCAAGGCGGTGTCATTTGCTTTGTTCAATTTACAGAATCGTGGCCGCATGATGGTTCAACCCAACGACGTGGTTTATGAGGGCATGATCGTCGGCATTCATAGCCGCGCCAATGATCTCACCGTAAACCCACTGAAAGAAAAGAAGCTGACCAACGTGCGCGCGTCGGGTTCGGATGAGGCGATCATTCTGACGAATGCCCTACAATTTACGTTAGAGCAAGCGTTGGAGTTTATTGACGACGATGAGTTGGTAGAGGTGACGCCTAAGGGCATTCGTATCCGCAAAATGCTGCTTAAAGAGCACGAACGCAAGCGTGCTTAATCTTTGATCTGTTATGAGAGCAATTTTACAACGCGTAGTCAGTGCTTCAGTTGCTGTAGACGCGCAGCTGATAGCCGAGATTGCGCGTGGCTACGTGCTGCTACTTGGGTTCGAACAGGGGGACGAAGAAGCTCAGGTGTCCTGGCTGGTGGATAAGGTCCTGAGCTTGCGCTTGTTCGCAAATGCGCAGGGTAAACTCGATTACGACATTCTGCAGATCAACGGATCGGTTTTGGTAGTTCCCCAGTTCACGTTACTGGCAGACATTCAGCGTGGTCGACGGCCGTCGTTTGGCGCGGCGGCGCCGCCGGATGATGCGGAGCGCCTCTACAATACTGCAGTGGCGGGATTTGGCCAGCGAGTGCCTGTGCAGAGCGGTGAATTTGGTGCCGACATGCAGGTTAGCTTGGTCAATGATGGCCCTTTTACGCTGATCTTATGACGTCACGTATGGTGCTTGCTGCGTCGGTCTAGCTATCGTTCTCCATCTCATCGGTCCGGCTGACTAGTCGTGCCAACCCAACGCCGACTTCAAACAATAACCACATCGGTAGTGCCAGCAACAGCTGTGACACCACGTCAGGTGGCGTTAGAAACATACCAAGGACGAAGCAACCAATGATTATATAGGGGCGTTTTGCCGCCATGGCATCTGCGGTCGTAAGCCCGGACCATACCATCAGCAGTGTGGCTACGGGTATTTCAAATGCTAGCCCGAATGCGAGGAACATCTTCATAACAAAGTCTAGATACTGATTGATGTCGGTCATCATGCTGATGCCAGCCGGATTAATTTCAATAAAGAAAGTGAACACGATCGGAAATACCAGCAAGTAGCTGAACGCCATGCCGCAATAAAACAAGGCTACACTAGAGGTTAGCAGCGGCAGCGCGAATCGTTTCTCGTGTCGATATAACCCGGGCGATACGAATGACCAAAGTTGATGCAGCAGAAACGGCATGCCAATAAAAATTGCGGTGTAAACGGCGAGCTTGAAAGGCGCTAAAAAGGGCGACGCCACCTGAGTGGCAATCATCCCCGAACCCTCCGGCAAGCGGCTCATCAATGGTTCCGCGACCCAAGTGAACAGGGCCTCTGAGAAGTAATAAACGGGAAGAAACAGCGCCGCAACAAAGGCTAATGAACGCAGAATGCGTGAACGCAGTTCGACAAGATGCTCGAGGAATGGCAGCTGCTTGTCGTCGACAGCCTTATCATCGGGGTTAGGGGAATTCATATCGAGTGTCTGATCAAGCGTCGTCTGTGGGGTCTGCTGTAGACTGTTTCAGCATGCGGGCGTGTCTTGCTTCCAACTCAGCCTCGCTGATTGGTTTGGGTGCGCTCGGCGGTTCCTGCGGTGTTGAATTAGCCGAGGCCGGATCGATACTCTGAGGCTGTGTTACGGGATCGACAGCGCCTTTCACTTCATCTTCAATGCGTTGCATCTCCTGCATGACGGCTTCGTTGTGCAGCTGTCGCCGCACATCGTCCATGCCGATTTCTTTTTCAATCTCTGCCTTAACGCTATTGAAGGAGCGACTCAATCGGCCGAACCAAAGACCCAACGCACGCAGCGTGTCTGGAAGTTTTTCCGGGCCTATAACCAGCAGCGTTACGACCAAAATCAACAGGATTTCGAGGCTGCCAAAATCAGGAAACATCGGACTCTCTTAAGTTGTCAGTGTGCCTTGGCCGGCGCCTTGGCGGGTTAGACGTTATGTTTCTCATCACTGTTAGAGGGTTTAACGCCGTCCGCTTCGCCGTCGATGACTTTAGCCGCACTGTCCGGCGCTTTGGCCTGCTCATCATCGGTTACCGCTTTACGAAAACCTTTAATCGCGCTGCCTAAGTCCGAGCCGATACTCTTTATGCGCTTGGGGCCGAAGATCAGTAACACGATAACGAGGATGACCAACAATTCCGTCATACCGAATCCTCCGAACATAGCTCTTCTCCATGCAAGATTTAGACGACTTCTTTAATCGTATTATAGCGACGTTTTATCTGGCTGGGCGATTGGCTTTTTCGGTGTGGCCACTGAGTCCGCTTCGTTTCTGTAATTCGTTTAGCACGTCGTCGGCGCTCAGGTTTAGATGATTCAGCAGTACCATTGAATGGAACCATAAATCGGCGACCTCGCCAATTAACGCTGGCTTCAGCTTCGCGTCAGCGGCGGCTTCTTTCGCCGCGATCACCACCTCGGTCGCCTCTTCGCCCACCTTCTGGGCGATTTTATTGACGCCTCCTTGATAGAGGCTGGCGACATAGGACGTGCTGGGGTCCTCCAGCTTGCGTTTTATCAAGGTATCGTTCAGTTGTTGTAAAGTGTCCATTCGCACTCCTTCAATCGAGGCGCTGCAGAGCCTTGAATTACGTTAAACCCACCGCGACTGCTGCGGCTATCAGCATGATAGCGCCAATGCCGAGTCGTTGGTTGCGTCGCAGGCGTTGCATATTTTCCTGTAGCTGTTCTAGCGCCTGATTTTGTTCGGCCAGTTCGATGCGTAGCGGTAGTGTATCTTGACGCAACAGTTCTGGCAGGCGGTACAGGTTTTCGGCCAGCGTGGGCGCTTGCTCTAGCAGTTGGGTCAATATCGCTAGCGGACCGAGGTTACGGGTTGCCCAGCGTTGCATAAATGGTAGAGCGGTGTCCCATAAGTCCAGTTGTGGATACAGTTGCCTACCAAGACCTTCCACATACAGTAAGGTTTTCTGTAGCAGCACCAGTTGCGGTTGAATTTCCATGTTGAAGTCGGCGGCGGTGCGCAGCAACTGGGTCATGAAATCGGCGAAAGAAATCTCCGACAGCGGTTTATTGAAAATGGGATCGCAGACTTGCGCGATGACGCGCTCGAATGCCTCTGCATCGGTGGTGGCGGGGATCCAGCCCGAGCGTAGGTGGAGATCGACCACGGTTCGATAGTCGCGGCGGAAAAATGCCAGGATGTTTTGCGCTAGGTAATCGATATCTTGGCGTTCTAGGGAACCGACGATTGCGCAATCTAGCGCGATGTAACTTGGATTGGCGGGGTCTGTTACGTCCACTTGAATGTTGCCGGGGTGCATGTCGGCATGAAAAAAGTTGTGGTCAAATACCTGGGTGAAAAAAGTTTCGACACCTCGATGCGCCAGCACTTCAAAGTCGATATCGGCCGCGCGCAGGGCCTCCACTTGGCCGATAGGTATGCCATATACGCGTTCCATGACCAATAGGTTGCGGCGTGTATATTCGCTGTATACCCGAGGCACGTACAACAGTTCTGAATCGGCAAAATTGCGCCGCAGCCGGATCTGATTGCGGCCTTCCGCAAACATGTCTATTTCGCGGTTGAGTACGTCTCTATGGTCTTGCATGACCCGAATCAGATGCAGTCTGCGCGCGATTGCCGAGTTTCGGCATAGAAATGCCGCGAGTGCGTCTAAGTTGTCCATATCCGCGTTGATACGTTCGACAACACCGGGGCGCACTAATTTGATAACGACCTCCGAGCCATCGTGTAGGGTGGCTGCATGTACCTGAGCGATGGACGCACTGGCCAGAGGTTCAGATTCGATAGCACGAAACACGTCCTGATGGGGTTGACCAAGGCGTTCACTGACGGCCTCAGTCACTAAGAACGCTGCAATAGGTTCGACTTGGTCCTGCAGCTTTGCCAGCGCCTCGACAATGGCCTTGGGCAGTAGGTCATGGCGTGTAGACAATAGTTGCCCGAGCTTTATGTACACCGGCCCGAGAGATTCCACAGTCGCACAAAGTTTGGCCGCCTGTTCGTCGACAGGAGCAGCGAATAATTTTTGCATAATCGTCAGCAGCTGCCTGCCAAGACTGTTGGGCAGTTCGGTGACGTCAACAAAGTGGTGAAGGCCAAGCTTTAGCGCGTATCGCGCTAACTTGGCAAGAGCTATCCATTGGGCAAAAGTCATTGCAAAGAACTACGTCTTGAGGATTGCTCGAGATGTTGTATTCGGGCTGCGGTGCGGTCGATGCGCAAGCGCAACTGGTCAAGCTGACTGTGCAGTTCGTCTGCTTCGGCCTGAGCTGCGAAACGATGTTGCATAGCGCGCCTACTCGTGCGCAAAAGCTCGTGGAACTGATTGCTGGTGAATTGCAGCGCCGTTTCTGAACCCAGCTCAATGATAGCGGTAAGAGTCT
>MDTD01124761.1_pt1 | contig 15139 bp, 12 predicted proteins | sample 811221 | NCBI WGS metagenome assembly MDTD01 (sample SAMN05326646, study PRJNA326480) | marine metagenome | isolation source: seawater | place: Pacific Ocean: South West | collected 2011
AAAAACCTTGGCAAATATTATGGTCTTGAATTGCTCGATACTGGACTGCTTTATAGAGCTGTGGGAAAGAAGCTTCTTGACTCTGGAATTAATTTTAACAAAGAAATTGGAAATTACTACAGTGATGCTATTGAGGTTGCATTGAGCTTAATTCCTCAAGACCTTAAAATAGAGGGCTTGCGGACTGATGAAGCGGCTCAGGCAGCTTCAAAAATATCGGCTTTACCGGAGGTCCGTGCTGCTCTTCTAGACTTTCAAAGGTCTTTTGCAAATGCTCCGCCAAACTCGGCCAATGGGGTTATTTTGGATGGTCGTGATATAGGCACGGTTGTTTGTCCCTATGCAGATTTTAAATTTTTTTTGTTTGCTTCTGCAGAGGTTCGAGCAAAAAGACGTTATAAAGAGTTGCGGTATCGCGGAGTCGAAGCTATATATGCCCGCGTTCTTGAGGAAATGGAGGAGCGTGATGCTCGTGATATGAAACGAAACGCCTCTCCATTGGTAGCAGCTGAAGACGCTTTTCAGCTTGATACCAGTAATCTTGATGCCGAAGAGGCCTTTGCTGTGGCACTGGACTATATCAAGAACAAATAAGACGATTGTTTAAATATTTTTTAAATTTCTCTCCCACAAGGTGTGGGTCAGATCTAGAGATAATCTCAAAGAAAGACCACCGGTTTGAATCGGTTGGCCAGAAAAAAACAAATTTAAGGAAACCAGATTATGGCTCCTGCATCTCAGGTAAATACAGAAGAAACTCCGTTTGACACTGGCGAAAATTTTGCTGATCTCCTCGAAGAGTCCCTTGGTGAAGGCGGACTTTTTGAGGGTTCAGTTGTTAAAGGAACAGTTGTCGCTGTCGATAGTGACGCTGTTACAATTGATGTGGGTCTTAAATCTGAGGGCCGTGTTGATCTAAAAGAATTCTCAGTTTCTGGACAAGCAACAGAAATTAAAGTTGGAGACACAATAGATATTTTTGTAGAGCGCTTTGAGGATCGCGATGGGATTGTTAGACTCAGTCGTGAAAAAGCCCGTAGAGAAGAAGCATGGGCAGAGCTTGAAACATCATTTAATGCAACAGAACGGGTTAATGGGGTTATTTTTGGCCGAGTTAAAGGCGGGTTCATTGTTGATCTTGCTGGTGCAGTTGCTTTTTTGCCTGGCTCACAAGTTGATATTCGCCCCGTACGTGACATTTTCCCACTCATGGGAACACCACAACCATTTCAAATACTTAAAATGGATAGAGCGCGTAACAATATAGTTGTATCTCGTCGTGCCGTTCTTGAAGAAACACGAGCTGAGGAGCGGGGCGAGTTAATTTCTAATTTGAATGAAGGTCAAGTTCTGGAGGGGATTGTAAAAAATATTACTGACTATGGCGCTTTTGTTGATTTGGGCGGAGTCGATGGCTTGTTACATGTTACAGACATTGCTTGGCGACGCATTAACCATCCATCAGAGGCTTTGCAAATTGGACAAGCTCTCAAGGTTCAAGTTATACGTTTTAATGCTGAAACTCAGCGTATTTCGCTTGGTATGAAGCAACTTGAGACTGATCCATGGGAAGGTGTTGAACAAAAGTTTCCTGTCGGTGCAAAGTTTAATGGTCGTATAACAAATATTACTGATTATGGTGCTTTTGTCGAATTGGAGCCCGGTGTTGAGGGTTTGGTCCATGTTTCAGAAATGAGTTGGACAAAAAAGAATATCCACCCAGGAAAAATCGTATCAACTAGTCAAGAAGTTGAAATTATGGTGCTTGATGCTGATCCTGAGAAGCGAAGAATATCACTTGGTTTGAAGCAATGTGGCCCTAATCCATGGGAGGACTTCGTAGCTAATTCTTCAGTTGGCTCTGAAGTTGAGGGAGAAGTTAAAAACATCACCGAATTTGGCTTGTTCATAGGCTTAGCAGGTGAAATTGATGGTATGGCACATTTATCCGATTTGTCTTGGCAGAAATCGGGTGAGGAAGCTCTGGCTGATTATGCAAAAGGAGATATGGTTAGGGCTAAGGTATTGGATGTTGATGTAGAAAAAGAGCGAATTTCTCTCGGCATAAAACAAATGACGGAAGATCCATTTAAAGAAGAATCAGCAAATATCAAAAAAGGTGATGTTGTCACCTGTTCAATAATTGCAATAGTTGATGGTGGCCTTGAGGTAAAAGTTGGCAGTAGCTTGATTGGTTTTATTAGAAAAAATGACTTATCTCGAGAGCGTTCAGAACAACGTCTTGAGCGTTTTGCTGCAGGAGATAAACTTGATGCTAAAATCTTACAAATTGACACTGCTGGTCGTAAGCTAAACCTCTCTGTGAAGGCTCTTGAAGCGGCAGAGGAAAAAAAGGCAATGAAGGAATATGGTTCCTCAGACTCTGGTGCCTCTCTTGGAGATATTCTAGGTGCTGCTATTAAAGAAAAACAGGATTCTGAGCCGAAAGAGAAATCGGCTAAGAAATCTTCAACAAAAAAAACTACTGAAAAGAAGGTTGAGAAATCCACAAGAAAGACTGAAGATTTGGTTGAGGAAGATAGTAAAGCTAAAAAAGCAACTCCTAAAAAAGCAACTCCTAAAAAAGCAACTCCTAAAAAAGTAACTCCTAAAGCAGTTACAAAAAAAACGACTTCTAAAAAAACTAAAACTATAACTAAAAAAGAAGCTCCCAAAAAAGTTGCCTCGAAAGTGGCGGAAACAAAAGAGGCCAATTCTAAACCATCAAACGTGAAGAGAGCATCCTCAAAGAAAGATGCTCCTAAAAAAGTCTCTGTTAAGAAAAGTTCAGCAAAAAAAACGGTTATAAAAGATGATAAGTAATTAACTTTTTATTGTAATCTGAATTGAGAGTTCGCTATTTTGGTTTATTTTGGAAAAGGGTGGTAGAAAAATGTCACTCGAGGGTGATTATTTTCTTGATCGGCGCAAACTCAAACGAAAACTTTTGTCATGGCGCATTCTAGCCATTTTAAGTTTGGCTATAGTTGCAATCAGTTTTTTCGTCGACACCAAAACTCTTTCAAGTGTTGAGCACATTGCCCGTCTTAAGGTGTCTGGCATTATTGTTGATGATTTTGATCGGGAGCTGGTTTTAAGAGATCTTAAGGCCGATGACAATGTTGTAGCTTTGATCGTTAGAATAGATAGTCCGGGTGGAACTGTTGTAGGTGGTCAAAGTTTATATAATCAACTCAAGGACTTATCTGAAGATAAGCCTGTAGTTGCAGTTATGGGGTCAACTGCCACTTCAGCAGGCTACATGGTTGCTTTGGGAGCAGATCATGTTATTGCACGTGAGGGTTCCTTAACTGGATCAATTGGGGTTTTGCTTCAAACTGCAGATGTAACTGAACTACTAAAAAGACTGGGTATAAAATCGGAAGCGATTAAGAGCGGCTCTTTAAAAGCGCAACCAAATCCGCTTGAAACGACGACCCCAGAGGCTCGTCAGGCAATCAAAAGGGTAGTAATGGACATGCATTCGATGTTTGTTGACATGGTTGTTGAACGCAGAAAAATACCAATTGATGATGCAAGGGTGCTGGGAGATGGACGTGTATATACGGGGCGCCAGGCATTGGCAAATGGATTGATAGACGGAATTGGTAGTGAGACTGAGGCTTTAGATTGGTTAACTAACAAAGCAAAAATACCAAAGGGCCTATTGGTGAAAGATGTAATTATTGAACGCACTGGCCATAATTGGCGTGCATTAATCGGTAATATTCTTGGAAAATTAGAGTTTTCCGATAGACTTAGACTTGACGGTTTGATTTCACTTTGGCACCCTGAGTTGTAGAGATCATAACAATCAAAAAAGGTATATTAAGAGGGAGATCGATGGCGATGACTAAATCAGAGTTAATACAGTACATAGCAGATGCCAACCCGCACTTATACCAAAGAGACGTGGAGAGGATTGTTACAACAATTTTTGATGAGATTACTGCTGCATTAGCTAATGGCGATCGCGTAGAGTTACGTGGGTTTGGAGCATTTTCTGTTAAGCAGCGAGGTTCTAGAGTTGGGCGTAATCCACGTACTGGTGAAGCGGTACATGTTGCTACAAAAAATATCCCTTATTTTAAAACTGGAAAACAACTCCGTGAAAAACTAAACGGCTAAGCCAGGTGTCACGTTTTTTATTTTGGATCCTTATTATTCCATTAGGGCTTCTTGTTATTTCTTTCACTATTTCAAATCGTGAAAAAGTTTTAATTAATTTATGGCCAGTTCCTCTTGAACTTGAGTCTCCAGTGTTTGCTGTCGTATTAATATCTATTTTTCTTGGTTTTTGTATTGGGGCTTTTATTTCTTTTGTCTCAACTAGCAGATTTCGTTTCAGCAAAAGTCGCTTAACTCAGAAAATTGAAAATTTAAGGGGTGAAGAGAGTCTTCTACGAAAAAAAGTTAAAATGCTTGAGGTTGAATTAAAGCAAATTGGATCTAATTCCGAAACACGGGGTCATAAATTACACGAAAAAAGGTAATTATTTTAATAGACGAATTGGCTTTTAATATCACGAACGTATAAAAATAAAACATGACTATTTTAAACCCATATGAGAGGATATTCGTAGCTTTGGACACAGTCAATGAGTCGCACGCTCTTGATTTAGCCAGAGCTCTGAAGGGTCAAGTGGGCGGAATGAAAATTGGTAAAGAATTTTTCACTGCCTGTGGTCTTGAGGGTGTTCGCTCTATAACCAATTTTGGCATTCCACTTTTTCTTGATCTTAAATTTCATGATATTCCAAATACTGTTGCTGGTGCCATAAAAGCTTCTTTAAACTTATCCCCAAAAATGGTTAATGTTCATACTCTTGGAGGTGAAACAATGATGCGAGCAGCTGCCAAGAGCGCAAAAGACGCTGGATTAAGTCGCCCGCTTGTTCTGGGAGTTACTATATTAACGTCATTGGACGAAAGTGATTTAAATGCAATTGGAATCAGCGGCCCAGTTAGAGAACAAGTTATACGCCTATCTTCTTTAGCTAAATATTGTGGTTTGGATGGAGTGGTATGTTCTGCAATTGAGGTCAAGGCCATTCGTGAAGAGTTGGGTGTAGACTTTAAATTGGTTGTTCCCGGTATTCGTCCCAAATGGTCTTCGACTGATGATCAGAAAAGAACCGTTACCCCCGCAAAAGCTGTTAGCATGGGTGCTGATTATTTAGTTATCGGCAGGCCTATAACAGCTTCTTCTGATCCAGTTGGGGCAGTAAAAAAGATTGTGGAAGAAATTGGTGGAGGTGTTTAGTTCATTATGGACGTGAGCGTAAAGATTTGCGGATTGAATACTGCTTCAACTGTTAATGCTGCTGTTGAGGGTGGTGCTGCTTACTTGGGATTTGTTTTCTATGAGATTTCTCCTCGCTCAATAACTCCAAAGATGTTACCAGCACTTTGCCAAAAAGTTCCAAAAACCGTAAGAAAAGTTGGTTTATTTGTGAATCCATCTTTTGAGAAAATTGCTGCTGCTGTTGATACAGGTTTCCTTGATATGATACAACTTCATGGTAGTGAGACAATCAATATGGTAAAAGAGGTGAAAAAGATGTTTCAGTTGCCTGTCATTAAGGCAGTAGCAATCAGCGGTTTGGCTGATGTTTCAGAAGCAAAAGAGTACGAAATATGCGCAGATATGCTGTTGTTTGATGCCAAGCCCCCGAAAGGAGCTGATCGTCCTGGTGGTAACGCGCAAACATTTGATTGGAATTTAATTTCTGAGAAAAAATGGGTTATTCCATGGATGCTTGCGGGGGGGATCGATGTGAAAAATCTAAGCTCTGCAATTAAACAAAGTCGAGCTGCTTTGATTGATGTCTCTAGTGGCGTGGAGAATGCGCCTGGAGTCAAATGCTCAAATAAGATTTTGGAACTTTTAAATGCAGCTGCCTCTTTATAAAATCCAAAGAAACTTTAATTAATACGCAGATTTTACTCCCAACTTGGCTTTCATTGTGCTTTATTATGATCAGATGAATACTCCCAACACATATAAAACAGGACCCGATGAGTTTGGTCATTTTGGTATATTTGGCGGAAGGTATGTCGCCGAGACCCTGATGCCCCTGATTCTTGAGGTTGAGAAGGCTTACAAGGATGCGAAGAATGATGCAGTTTTTCAGGATGAGCTAAACCAGTTTTTAACTCATTATGTAGGTCGTCCAAGCCCTCTTTATTTTGCTGAGCGTCTAACAAACTATTTTGATGGCGCTAAAATTTATTTTAAACGCGATGAGTTAAACCATACTGGTGCTCATAAAATAAATAACTGTATGGGTCAGATTTTACTTGCCCGTCGTATGGGTAAAAAAAGAATTATAGCTGAGACAGGCGCTGGACAACACGGCGTAGCAACCGCAACAGTCTGTGCTCGTTTTGGATTGGAATGTGTTATTTACATGGGATCAACGGACATTGAGCGACAAGCTCCGAATGTCTTTCGTATGAAGCTGCTTGGCGCAAAGGTTGTTCCGGTGACAAGTGGTACGGCGACTTTGAAGGATGCGATGAACGACGCCTTGCGAGACTGGGTTGCCAATGTTGATGATACATATTATTTGATTGGAACGGTAGCTGGTCCACATCCTTATCCGGCGATGGTTCGAGATTTTCAGGCAGTAATCGGTACTGAGGCGCGTGATCAAGTTCTGAAAACCGAAGGTCGTTTACCAGACACACTTATCGCTTGTATCGGTGGGGGCTCAAACGCGATGGGGCTGTTTTATCCTTTTTTGGATGATGCTGAAGTGCAAATAATCGGAGTAGAAGCCGCTGGGCACGGTTTGTCTAGTGGTGAACATGCCGCTTCTCTGACTGGAGGTAAACCAGGCGTATTACACGGTAATAAAACTTATTTGCTACAGAATGATGACGGACAAATTCTTGATGCTCATTCGATATCAGCTGGTCTTGATTATCCGGGAATTGGACCTGAGCATGCTTGGTTGAATGATAGCGGTCGTGTTGAGTATGTCTCAATAGACGATGAAGAGGCACTTAAGATGTTTCAATTATGTTCAAGTCTTGAGGGAATAATCCCTGCACTTGAGCCGGCTCATGCACTAGCTCATGTTGAAAAAATTGCACCAACTTTGCCAAAAGAGCATTTAATTATAATGAATATGTGTGGCAGAGGGGATAAAGATGTTTTTACAGTTGCAGACTCTCTTGGGGTTAAATTATGACCAATGGTGCTACCAGCGGGAGAATTGAAGCTCGTTTTTCAGCACTAATTAAGGAGGGTCGCGCTGCTCTTATACCTTTTATTATGGCTGCTGACCCTGACTATGAGACCAGTCTTAACATTATTAAAGGTCTTCCAAAAGCTGGGGCAGATATCATTGAGATTGGCATTATGTTTTCTGATCCAATGGCTGATGGCCCAGCTATTCAGGCAGCAGGACAGCGTGCTAAAATAGGTGGAGCAAGCTTAGTTAAAACTCTTCAAATGGTGAGAGAGTTTCGTAAAGGAGATGATTTAACTCCGATAATTTTAATGGGTTACTTTAATCCTATCTACATATATGGAGTTGAGAATTTTTTGACTGATGCGCTCAGTGCTGGAGTTGATGGTTTAATTGTAGTTGATCTACCTCCTGAGGAAGATGATGAGCTTTGTGTTCCTGCACTTAAAAAAGGCTTGCATTTCATCCGTTTAGCAACGCCAACTACTGATGACGCCCGGATCTCTAGTGTGCTTCATAATACGTCTGGTTTTGTTTATTATGTTGCAGTTGCTGGAATCACTGGAACTAAATCAGCTGATAAAAGCACTGTTGAGAGAGCTGTGAAACGCTTAAAAAACCATACAGACCTCCCAATAGCAGTTGGTTTTGGCATTAAAACACAGAAACAAGTTGCAGAGATTGGAAAATTTGCTGATGCGGCTGTTGTTGGTTCGGCCTTAGTTGATGTCATAGAGGCTAATTTGGATGAGAATGGAAATGCCAAAGGGGAGTTGGTGAAGAAGTCATTAGAATTTGTTACAGATCTAGCCAAAGGTGTGCGTTTATAACCCAGGGATCCAAGCTATATGAATTGGTTGAAAAATATTGTTCGCCCAAAGCTCAAGCAATTGGTTGGTGGACAAAAAGAAATCCCCGAAAATTTATGGCACAAGTGTCCTTCTTGTGAAAAAATGATATTTCATCGGGATTTAAAAAAGAGCTACTGGGTTTGTAATCATTGCAGTCATCATCTTCGACTTGGCTCGGTGGAACGATTAAAAATGCTATTTGATGATGGAGAATTTCAAAGCGTTGATTTCCCCGAGGCTATAAGAGACCCTATCAAATTTAAGGATCTCAAGAAATACACGGACCGGCTCAGAGAGGCGGAATCTAAAACTGGTTTAAAAGAGGCCCTTTTTGTCTCCCATGGTCGTATAGGTGGAATAAAAGTGGTTATAGCAGCACTTGATTTTTCTTTTATGGGAGGGTCTATGGGCGTCAGTGTAGGTGAGGGTGTAATAACCGCGGCGCGTCTTGCTGTTTCGAAAAAAGCACCTTTGATAGTTGTGTCTTCATCTGGCGGGGCGCGAATGCAGGAAGGTGTTTTATCTCTTATGCAAATGGCCCGGACGACTATCGCAATCGACGATGTCAAAGATGCCGGTCTTCCTTATATTGCTGTTTTAACTGACCCAACTACGGGCGGTGTTTCAGCATCTTTTGCAATGTTAGGTGACGTAGCTATTGCAGAGTCAGGTGCCGTAATAGGATTTGCAGGTGCTCGTGTCATCGAGCAAACCATTGGTGAAAAACTCCCTCAGGGGTTCCAACGTGCGGAGTACTTAAAAGAACATGGAATGATAGATATTGTGGTGCCTCGTCAAAAACTTCGTGGCACTCTTATAAGAGTTATTAGTTTGTTGATTAATACGAAACTAAAAAGTGATCATATAAAGTTGGAGACTTTCACTGAGTGACAGCAATGTCATCTTAAGTCGCTTAATGGAGCTGCATCCCAAGGTCATTGACTTGGGACTAGACCGTGTCGTGAGTCTTCTTAGCAGATTGGGTAATCCCGAGCGCCGATTGCCACCTGTCATCCATGTAGCCGGTACTAATGCAAAAGGCTCAGTTATTGCTTTTTTAAGAGCCATGCTTGAGGCTGCTGGTTTGAGAGTCCACACATACATATCTCCGCATCTTGTGCATTTTAATGAGAGAATTCGTCTTGCAGGAGCAATCATAGATGATAGCGAGCTTGCAGAAATCCTGAGAGAATGTGAGGCCTGTAATGCTGGCGATCCCATAACTTTTTTTGAAATTACCACAGCTGCAGCTTTTTTAGCTTTTTCAAGAACTAAGGCCGACGTGGTTCTTTTGGAAACAGGGCTTGGCGGAAGGCTTGATGCAACTAATGTAATTGATAAGCCAGCTTTGACAATTATTACACCAGTATCAATGGATCATCAGCAATTTCTTGGTAGTACTCTTGGCGAAATAATAGCTGAGAAAGTGGGCATCGTAAAATCGGGAGTAGTATGTCTTTCTGCGAAACAAGAACGGAGAGAAGAGAAGAACTTTAGAAATCTGATCGAGTCTGCTGGTGCAACCTTGGTAATAGAAGGTCAAGATTGGTCAGTACGCAAAGATGCTGAAGTTATGGTATTTGACTCTAATCTCGATGGTATTAAAAAAATCAATAGATTTCCTATCCCAGCCTTAATCGGGCTTCATCAGCTTAGTAATGCGGGGCTTGCCATCGCTGCCTTAAAGCATTTCTCTGTTTTTCAAATTTCTGACAGTGCGATATCACATGGGTTGAAAAGTGTACAATGGCCTGCACGAATGCAACGGCTAACAAAGGGGTTTTTGGTGGATAAACTCCCCGAGGGTTGGGAGCTTTGGCTTGACGGAGGTCACAATGCAGCTGCAGGTAAAATGATTGCTATGCATGCTCGCTCGTGGCGCGATAAGCCTTTGCACTTGATATTTGGCATGCTTAATTCAAAGTCACCAGATGATTTTTTAAAGTGCCTAGAGGGACGAATAGGGCTATTTCGAGGAGTCACCATACCGGGAGAAGATAATAGCTTCAGTGCACAAGAAGTTACTAACGAGGCTTTAAAATTACGGATGAACGCAAAAACAGCAGCAAGTGTTGAAGCTGCCCTTGAGGATATAGTTAATAAAAAAGAAAAGGCTCGCGTTTTGATAGTTGGATCTTTGTATTTGGCTGGATTAATACTAAAAGAAAATACGTGACTTCTTCGTGAAAAGCATCGAAAAATACAGCTAAATAGTAAAATAGATCGTAAATCTATTCGATTTAAAATATTTTACTTAACTACCGCTCAGAGAACTGACTCGACCCATTCGATCAATTTACTTTTTGGCAAAGCACCAATCTTTGTAGCTACAACTTCGCCATTTTTGAATAACATCAGAGTAGGAATGCCACGCACACCATATTGAGAGGGGGTATTTGGATTTTCATCAATATTTATCTTGGCAATGGTTACTTTTCCATCCATCTCTTGCGCGATTTCTTCTAAGGTTGGAGCTATCTGTTTGCACGGTCCGCACCACTCTGCCCAAAAATCAACGATTACCGGCAGAGTTGAGCTTTTAACATCGGTTTCAAATGAATCGTCGGTCACATCTATTGGCATATGGTTTTTCCTATAGTAAGATAATCCGAATTGTTTTTTTAAATCTAAGTAGCCAACTGATCCGCGTCAAGGTGTGTGGCGATCCAACAATTCGCTAGGTATGTTCATTAGTTTCGCAACATCTGTCCAACCTATAATACAATTTACCTCTCTGTTAGGGTAGATTTTTTTTAACAAAGCACGATAAATAGCCATTTGGTTCAGATATGATGAAGGAATATTATGTACTTCTTTTGGGGGTGCCCTATTTGTTTTGTAGTCTATGAAATTAATCTGATCCTTAGTAACTTCTAAACGGTCTATTCTGCCAGTCATAACGTGCCCTCCAATCTTCCCAATTACTGGTACTTCAGTCAAAGCTTTGGGGCCAAATAAGTTTCCATATTCCCTGCTTTTCATCACTCTCAGAACATCCTTGGCAATAGTATTTTGTTCAAAAGAGTTAAGTTGATGTATGGGCAATGCCAAATAGTTTGACATTACTTCATCCCATTTATTTGGCTTTAAATTTGGCAGAGTTTCAAGTAAATGGTGTATGAGATTGCCACGCTTAAAGGATTTTCCATCTTTCGTAAAAAGGGAGGTGCAATTAGAGGGATTTTCTTCATCAGGGAATTTAGAGGGCTTTAGGAATTTTTCTTTTGACAGTTCGTTTTGAATTTTTTTTGCGACCCAACTTGGTTTACTGGATACATTGTCCAAATTTATATTAGGAGACGAGATCTTACTATCCGGATCTTTTTTTTGATGATTTGATAATCTTAAAATACTCTCCTGAGAGGGCGCAATTTTCTCATTGGTTATTATTTCAAAAGAGTTTTTAATAAGGTTATACCAACAATCTGGGCTACTTTTGTGTTTGCCCTCCCATCCACCTATGTAAAGTCGATCTCGGGCTCTTGTCATGGCTACATAAAGAAGGCGACGATACTCTTGAGTTCGCATTTTTTTATTTTGTGATGCAAGCTTTGTTGTTCGCTTTTCCTCGAAATCTTTTGTAGGTGTCCAAAAGAGTGTTGGTTGATCACCGTGAACCCAATGAAGTTTCGGATCATGTCTATAATCAGGAAGAGAACATGTGTCTGGAAGAAAAACGATATTTCCTTGTAATCCTTTGGAACCATGTATTGTCATCACTCGGACCTCACCTCTTCCTTGCTCCATGTCACGTTTTATTTGAATGCGACTGTTGTTGATCCAACTCATGAAACCCTGGAGACAAGGTACATACTCTCTCTCATAATCTAGTGTTAAGTTTAAGAATTCATCAATAGGGTCATCGGCTTCTTGTCCTAATCTAGCCAATAAGTCTCTACGCCCTCCATCCGGACCTAGTATATGTGCATAAAACTCGTAAGGTGGCATAAAATCAGCACGCGCCAAAAGTTCAGATAGACGATCATATGCGTTTCGATATTTTGAATTGCACCTGCTAGCTTTTCTTAATGCGGCCCATAATGTGCTTTGCCTTTGATAGGCCAGAGGGAAAAGATCGTCGTTATCTGAAAATCCAAAAAGTGGACCTTTTAAAATCACAGCAAGTGTTAAATCATCCTCAGGTAAAAGAGCGAATTGACCGATAGCCAGGAGATCCATAACAGCTAGTTGTTCAGTAAGGAGCATGCGATCGGTACCTGCGACCGGAATTCTTTTTTGTTTCAGTGTGTTAACCATTTTTTCGGCAAAGCTGCCACGCCGACGCACCAAAATCATTATGTCGCTCTCTTGAATAGGACGGCTGGCTGAAGAGAGTATCTCTTCATTTTCAAGCCAACTTTTAATAGTGTCAGCAATGCGCACAGCCATTTTATCCTCAGGGCTGTCAACGGGGTGACGATCTAGAGGAGCTGTCCAAGGTTCTATTTCTATGGAGTCTTCTTTTTTTATTATTGGCCAAAGTTCGACTAATCCGCCCTGACCATGACGTTCAGTGTGATGAGTGATGGGTTTCCTATTGAAAGTCAAACCCTCGTGAGCAACTTCGTTTTCAAACACTTTGTCAACAGCTTTTAAAATCGATTTGGTCGAACGATAAGATCGTTCTAACTCAACTGATTTAAATCTTTTGCCCGCATTGAGAGCCATGTTTGAAAAATATTTACTGGTTTGACCAAACATAAATGGGTCAGCACCTTGAAAACTGTATATGGATTGTTTTTCATCACCAACAGCAAAAATTGTTCGCTCACCGCCCTGTGCGCCAAGACCTGAAAAAAAGTCACCTGTCAAAGCCTTAATAACATCCCATTGTTCTGGGCTAGTGTCTTGAGCCTCGTCAACGAGAATGTGATCAATGCCACCATCAAGCTTGTAATGCACCCAGGACTGACCTCCCTCTGATAGCAACAAATCTCTAGTTTTTAGGATAAGGTCATCATAATCTAATAAGGCTCTTGCTTGTTTTAATTGATTAAAGATCTCTAGAAGTCGGTGACCTAGCTGTATAAGAGCTTTACTTGCTGTGAATATATTCATGCATTGTAATCTCTCATAAATTGATTCAATTCGGCTTTGTTCCTCCCTCAAATTCTGAAGTAAGTTGGGGTTGGCTTCAGCAAGTTTTTTTGTCATTAATGAAATGCGTTTTGAGCCGTTCTGAGTTAGAAAAATTTTTTGATAATGTAAAAAATCTTCCTCAAGTTTAAAATGATTTGGTTTCAAACATTTTTGTATTTTTTTGCCGAGAATTTTGTCAGTTTTAGCCCCTTGAGAAAGTGTTTCAGTAGCATTTATTAATTTCTTTACTGCATTAGTTGTTTCAAATAAAGCTTCATCAATTATGCTTTCGCGTGTTTCATTTTTTTTAATTTCTAAAGAATTACGTAAAGCGTCAATAACTGCTTCAATTTTACCATAGTGTTTAAATAACGATCTTAAACGTGTGTGTTCAGATGAAAGATCATTTATTAAATTTATAAAACCTTCCTCGTTTAGAAGTCCGGCCATGACTGTCAGGGAATTCGTTATATCTTCAGTGTCAGCTTGAAAAGTTTTGTTTAAGAGCACATCGCGTGCTTCATGTATTAGTTTGTATGTAGTGTGTTCATCGATGACAGAAAAATTTGGTGAAATGCCTGACTCAAGAGGAAAGCGACCAAGAAGGGACTCGCAGAAAGCATGGATGGTACGTATCTTAAAACCTCCCGGCGCGTCAAGGGTTTCTGCAAAAAGACGTCTTGCTTGTTTTAGTCGGGAAATATTAGGGGTTTTGCCAGTTAAGGCGGAAATTTCATCCGTGAGTTCCTCATTTGTGGCTACGGTCCAACTTCCCAAGCGTTCAAAAATTCTGGTTGCCATTTCAGATGCGGCAGATTTAGTGAAGGTTAGGCAAAGTATTTTCTCTGGTTTAACGTTATCAAGTAACAAACGAGTAATTCGGTCAGTGAGCACTTGGGTTTTGCCAGTTCCAGCATTGGCCGAAACCCAGACAGAACTCTTGGGATCAGCCGCTGCAATTTGGGCGGTTGTACGAATTTGAGGTGTCGTGACAGGACGGCTCATTCATATCCCCCATCGTTTCGGTTTACTTCCAGCCATTCCTTAACACGTGCAAGGTGATCGTACTCACCTGCCTGACTTACGAACTGAGGAATAGGTCGGGAAAGATAGGGAGTTGCCTGATTGTCAAAGTGTGCCACTAATTTTTTAAAGTTTTTGATGGCATCTACCGACACTTTTTCGACATCTTCAAAAATGCCGCTTTCTTCTCCCGGTTTTCTGCCTCCCGAGAGTTTCATATATATGAGCATTGCAATTTCAGAAGCTTCGATACCATGAAATTTTCCCTCGGAAGCTATTGCACTTTCCAAACTCAACTGCGGGCAAAGGCCACTTTTAATTTGCTTTTTTGTAGGAACATTTCCCGTTTTGTAGTCAATTATTGCCAGTCTGCCATCTGGCATTTGATCTATGCGATCAGCCCGTGCACTCAATGTAAAATTACCGCCGGGGCTTGGAAAAGTAATTTCTCCAAAAGTTTCTGTGCTTAGGGGAATTCGCCCATCAAAGCGGTTTTTTTGTTCATTTTCGGTGAACCAACGAGCTATACGTTCAAATCTGGGCCACCAGAAAGCGCGGATGGTTCTATCACTTACATGTCTATTGAAGACTTGGTCTCCGATTTCAATTAGTTGGCTGTATGAGTTTTTTTGTAACTCTTTTGGAAACTTTTTTATAAAACGGTCCAATATTTCATGAATAATTACGCCTCTATCTGCTGCACTCATACCAGAATTAATAGGATCTAAGGGCTTTAATTTTAATATTCTACTGGCATAGATTGAATATGGATCTCTGATCCAGGTCTCAACTTTTGATACTGAAATGTTTCTTGGTCGGCTCTCTAATGGAGGGGTTGGTAATGGTTCGACTGGCTTCAAATAACCTTTAGGTTTATCTAAACCCTTTAAAATAGAATTTAATTTTAAATCTGGTTCAAGCTGACCCTCCAGGGGTGTGCCATTTATATAGGTTTTTAAGCGCTGTAGCCACCTCGACGGGACTGTTGGA
>MDTD01064500.1_pt1 | contig 15138 bp, 15 predicted proteins | sample 811221 | NCBI WGS metagenome assembly MDTD01 (sample SAMN05326646, study PRJNA326480) | marine metagenome | isolation source: seawater | place: Pacific Ocean: South West | collected 2011
GCTATGAGCGTTCCATCTGTTATGTCATATGTCCATGAATGGTATTGGCAGCGAAGACGTCGGTTAGATCCCTTTTCTTCTCTTACTACAGGAGCTCCACGATGTTGGCAGGTGTTATAAAAACAGCGGATAATTCCGTCAGCTCCGCGAATGACAATCATTGGTTCTTTAAGTTTTTTAAAAGTAAAATAATCACCAGAGTTCGGAATCTCTTCAACGCGGCCAGCGATCACCCAAGAATCGTTAAAGACATACTTCATTTCTAATTCATAAAAATCATCAGAGGTATAGCGTTCTTTTGGAATGTCATGAAATTTCGGGAACCCTTCAGGAGGGGCAGTACGCGAAACTTCGTAATGAATCTTTTCTTTTATTTCATTGATCGTCTTAGAGTCCATTTCTCAGCTCCTACGCCGTAGATCCACCATCGACGACCAATAAATGGCCAGTAATAAATTCAGCTAGGTCAGAAGCAAGGAATAGTGTAGCTCTAGCTATGTAGTCCGGGTCTCCTGGGATTCTAAGGGGGTTAGCTGCTATCGCAGCGTAAACATCTATTCCGCCTTCTTTAAGCGCTTCACCCTGTTCAGCTAACCCCTCAGTATCTATAATCCCGGGAGCTATAGCATTAACTCTGATTTTTTTCGGACCTAGTTCATTTGCGAAGGCCTTAGTTAAGCCGATCACTGCTGCTTTTGATGTGCTGTATGCAGTAATACTTGCGCCACCCCGAAGTGCTGCAATCGAAGAGATGTTAACGATTGAGGCTCCACTACTCATGTAATTTACGGCTTCTCGGGAAGCGCTATATTGAGCACGGACGTTGAGATCAAGCATTTTCGTTACAAAGTCATCACTCACCTCAGCTATTGGTCCAGTGGGCGGATAGACACCTGCGTTATTTACAAGAATATCGAGAGAAGAACCATCCGCTGCCTGCTGAACCGCTGCTTTCAATTGCTCCGGTACTGTAATGTCACAAAGGGCAAATGAAGCTGAAAGCTCATTTGCTATCGCTTGTATCTCGGGATCCATATCGGCAATAGTTACCTCAGCTCCCGCCTCCACAAGGCGCTTGGATATAGCAGCCCCTATACCTTTGCCGCCACCCGTAACTAAAGCGCGTTTTCCGCTAAGATTCACCATTTCAGAAATTTTTGGGAGCTTTTCCATAAAATGAAGCTTAACGCCTAATGTGCTCTTCACTCAATTTTAGATTTTTCAGTACCCTATTTCGTTATTGTTAGTTGACTGAGCGAAATCTGGTTTACGACCAACTAAACCCTTTGATCGGGGTATCGTTTTGTAGGGGATGAAAGGGAAAAGTGAATATAGAATCTGAAAGTTCAGTTAGAACAGGGCCTACCAAATACCTATTTCTTTTTTTTGGTTTCGTATTTGCGGCATTAGGTTTTATTGGAATAGTTGTTCCTGGATTGCCAACTACGGTTTTTATGATCATGGCGGCTTCATGTTTCGCAAAATCAAGCCCTAAATTTGAGCGTTGGATTCTTGATCTCCCAGTTGTAGGTGTCATGGTTCGGGATCATCGATCTGGATTAGGGATGCCTAGAAAAGCTAAAACGATTGCAGTTTCAATGATGGCGCTAGCGACAGCTTTAAGTATTGTATTTGCGATAGATCAGGTAAGTATTCGAATTATTGTTGGTGGAGTGGGACTAGTAGGAGTTTTGTATGTCGGATTCAGAGTACCTACACGTGAGAAAGTACTTGCCCAACGATCAGAAGGAGACCAATGAGTTTCAATACAGCCTCGGGAGCCCTCAATAGTGCAAAGGAAATTACTGAACGAGGATTAGAATTCCTTCGCTCAAACAGCAATCCAGAAAACCACCAGACCTTTCTTTATGACCTTTCGCATGCCAGTTCGGCAATAGCGATTGCGGAAAGCTTTCTTTCATTCGCTGAAAATGGTGAAGAGGAAAGGGGAATAGTTGAACTTTTTTGTGCTGATACGTTGCGCGGCGTAGCTGCAATGTGCTTTGGGCGTGAAGATATTTGGAGCTTGCAGAGTTCAACACTCGATGTTCTAAATCAATACGTTGCTGAACACGGAACACCCCAGAGGTACTCAGCAGTTTCTCTATCTTCGCAAAAATCGTATTTAAGTGATGAATTAGAACTTGTAGCTGAAACCTTCAGACGTTTTGGTAAAGACCATATCGAACATCACGCAGAGGAAGTTCACCGTAAAGACCTAGATGTTCCAGAGGAGATAATCGTCGGCCTAGCTCAAATGGGTTGTTTTGGTCTGTCAATTCCTGAAGAGTATGGAGGTTCAGCGTCTGGTTCTATCAAAGATATGTATGGAATGGTTATAGCTACGGAAGAACTTTCCAGAGCATCGTTAAGTATCGGCGGGTCGCTTATCACTCGCCCTGAAATTCTGGCCAGGGCAATTGAGAATGGAGGAACTGACGAGCAGAAACGGACTTTGCTTCCAAAAATTGCTTCGGGTGACTTGATGTCTGCGGTAGCTGTCACAGAACCAGACCATGGAAGCGATGTGGCGTCGATAACCATGACTGCCCGACCTGAACCAAGTGGAGGTTGGAAGCTCAATGGTGTAAAGACTTGGTGTACTTTTGCTGGCAGAGCTGATCTCTTAATGGTGCTGGCACGAACAAACCCTGATACTTCGCAAGGGCATAGAGGCCTGAGTGTCTTTGTTGTTGGGAAAGAGCGTGCTGATGGTCACAGCTTTGATTTCCAGCAGGAGTCTGGTGGAAGGATGCAAGGGAAAGCTATTCCAACGTTGGGATATAGGGGCATGCATAGTTTTGAGATTTCCTTTCAGGATTGGGTTGTTCCAGATGATTCACTTATTGGCGGCATCGAAGGGGAAGGACAGGGTTTTTACCTTCAAATGGCTGGATTTGAGAATGGCAGACTTCAAACTGCAGCCCGAGCGGTTGGAGTGATGCAGAGAGCTTATGAGGAAGCAGTTAACTACAGCCAGGAGCGAAATGTTTTTAATAACTTCCTTAGTTCATATGAGCTTACTCAGGTAAAGATTGGAAGAATGGCGGCGATTATTCAAGCATGCAGACAGTACACGTATGAGGTAGCAGAAAAAATGTCTAAAGGAAACGGCGCTCTAGAAGCAGCGATGATTAAGGCGTACTCATGTAAGGCTGCCGAATGGGTTACACGAGAAGCGATGCAGATCCATGGTGGTTTCGGTTATGCCGAAGAGTACGTGGTTAGTCGTCTGTTTGTTGATGCGAGAGTGTTGTCGATCTTCGAAGGCGCAGATGAAACGCTTTGTCTAAAACTGATAGGCAGAAGGCTACTTTCAAAGTAAAGTTTTGCGACTAACTACCCAAGCCTTTTCTCATTGGGGGAAGGTCATCAAAGTCTGGATCTTCGCTACTTGCTTGAGCTTCAAAAGCTGCAGCCATATCCTTTGGCTGGAACATCCCTGCTTGCCATGTTGCAATGAAATTTAAGCTATCGGCGACGGAATGATCTCGGGCGTAGTTCACGCTCTCTTTTGTTCCCCAAATAGCAAGCGGGGACTTCGTAGCAATCTCATTTGCGATATCAAGGACGCCTTCAACAAGTTCTTCATGTGTCTCGAAGATTTGGTTCACTAGTCCAACTTCATATGCTCTTTGCGCTGACATGCGCCGGCCAGTATACGCAAGCTCACGAACTACTCCTTCGGGAACTAGTTTTGGTAGTCGTTGAAGTGTTCCTACATCTGCGGTCATGCCGATGTTTATCTCTTGAATACAAAACCACGCATCGGCAGTTGCATATCGCATGTCGGCGGCAGTTACCATATCTACTGCTCCACCCACGCAACCACCTTGAATAGCAACAAGTACTGGCATGCGGGCACGTTCGAGACAGTTGAAGCTTTCCTGTAGAAGAAGCGCACTGCTCCGTGTGTTTGCGTTCAGTCGCCCTCGCTCGGTTTTCCCCTCTCCAGAGAGGTTGCCTTCGGTAAACACTGCAAGATCCATTCCAGCGCAAAAGTGGCGTCCCGTAGACGAGATCACAATTGCCCTTGCTCTTCCTTCGTCACTAATGGCATTGATAATTTCGGGTAATTCTTTCCAAAATGAAGGAACCATAGTATTTAAATTTTCTCCACGACTCATCTGGACATGAGCAATTTTTCCAACATTTGTTACTTCAAAGCATTCATAGGTCATATCCAAAGATCCCACGTTCTTGAAATATCTGCCACTTTGCAGTGGCATTTAATTAGTAGATTTTCTCTTCTGTTGTTTCCCTTTTAAATGCTGTAAGTTGGACTAATGATTGAAACAGCTAAAACCTTCTGCCGTATTTGTCATGCTGCTTGTCCGATGGAAATTGATATTGAAGATGAAAAAAGAATTGTGGCAGTTCGTGGGGATAAAAGTGACCCTCTTTTCCGTGGTTACACATGTATCAAAGGCCGGCAACTGGCAGATCAGTACCATAGCCCTAGCCGTCTTCGCTCTCCATTGAAAAAAAATCCTGAAGGAACGTTTGATATCGTTAGTTCCTCAAGTGCCCTCGATGAAATAGCTGAAAAAATAGACCATATCGTTTCACAACATGGTCCAAGATCAATAGCAACGTATATTGGCACCGGCGCCTACCAAAATAGTGTAGGAGTTGCTGTAGGCGCAGCTTGGCATAAGGGTTTCGACTCGCCATCTTTCTATACGTCTCTCACTATCGATCAGCCTGCTCATAGGAGTTCTTTATCTCGACTCGGCTCTTGGGAAGCCGGATGGCAGAATTTCTCCAATTCTGATGTTCTTCTTGCTGTTGGTTATAACCCACTTGTTTCGAGCTACGGCCCGGCCAGCGGCTTACAAGGGACTGACCCCTTTGTGAAATTACGTGAAGCAAAGGATAGGGGTTTGACGCTTATCGTTATTGATCCTCGAAAAAGTGAACTCGCCAACCATGCAGATATTTGGCTTCAGGTGAAACCTGGAGAAGACCCTACCTTACTTGCAGCAATCTTAAATATAATTTTGACCAGCGAACTCCATGACAAAGAGTTCTGTCAAGAATATGTCGAATCGGGTCAGTTAGAATTGCTTCAAAAGGCTATTGCTCCTTTTACAGCTGATTATGCCGCTCAAAGGTGTGAGGTTTCGGCTACTGACATTCATCTTGCCGCGGAAACTTTTGCCTCGGGACCCAGGGGAACTGCGGGTTCAGGAACAGGCCCGAATATGGCCCCACATGGGACGCTAATGGAGACCTTAGCCTTAACACTAAATGTCATTTGTGGGAGAGTCTTACGTTCGGGGGAGACTCTGGAAAGCCCGTATATGTTATTTCCTGGTGATACAAGACGCGCCCAGGTAGTTCCTCCAAGTGACCCAACGCCGGGAGCTTCACATCGGGTTCGTGGGTTACGAGGTCTCGCTGGTGAAATGATGACTAATGCTTTGAACGATGAAATCCTCTTGGAAGGGGATGGGAAGGTTCGCGCCTTAATTGTTTCCGGTGGAAATCCGATACAAGCGTGGCCTGATCAAAAGAAAACCCTAGAAGCTATGGAAGACCTTGAGCTTTTAGTTGTTATCGACCACCGTATGACTGCAACAGCAGAATTAGCTGATTACGTGTTTGCTCCTCGGCTTCAGTTAGAGCGTGCAGATGTTCCAAACGTGATGGATCGGCGGTTCCCAGAAGTCTACACAAATTACACTGACCCAATTATTGTATCCGGTGACGATGTTTTGAATGAGTGGGAGGTTTATGCAGGTTTAGCTTCCAGACGAGGGACACCAATTGTGCTTCCGGGAGGCGACTTGCCAGTAGAAGAGTCACTTAGTGATGGTGATGTCATCGACTATGTTTACGCTGATGCAAGGCTTCCGATTTCAGAATGGAGAAAAAATCGTGGAGTTATCCACGATAAACCTATTCGCGTAATTGATGGCGATCCCGATAGTGACGCTAGGTTTGCTGTTTGCCCCCCGGATGTTTATGAAGAGTTATTAGAAGTACAGAATGAAAGAACAGGTCTGGAGATTTTTAAGGGTATAGACCATAAGAAATATCCATTTAGGCTTGTTGGTAGGAGATTAAAGCATGCATTAAATTCTCTTGGTTCTGAACTTCCCGGTTTGGCTGACGTGGCAACCACCAATTATGCATATGTTCACCCAGAGGATCTTGATAACTTTGGTGCTAAATCTGGTGACCTATTGAAAATCTCTTCGCCACGAGCTTCAGTTGTTGGGGTAGCTGAGAGTGACCCTGGAATTAAACGTGGAGTTGTTGCTATGTCTCATTCATGGGGAGGTCTTTCGTTGACTGATGAGAAAGTTCGAGATATCGGGACTCCAACAAATAGGCTGGTAACAAGTGATAATGGATTTGATCGAATAACCGGACTTCCGATTATGAGCGCTATTCCTGTTAGAATTCATCGGATTTCTGAAGAGGAATTACAAACTTCGGGCTAGCTTTCTTTTACATTTAGTCTTGATGGGAACTGAGTTCCGTATTTCCTGTTAACGCTCTTTTGACTACCTTGCCGCTTGCATTTCGAGGGAGAGCAGTACTTCTCCATTCCCAAATAACTGGAATCTTATAATCCGCAAGTGTCTCACTGCACCATTCTCGTAAAGTATCTGCATCTAGACTTGCATCCCCTTCCGGAACAACTATGGCCTTGACTTCTTGCCCTTTGTCTTGATGTTCAACGCCAAAAACAGCGGCTTCAGAAACGCTGGAGTGAGATTCTAAACGGTGCTCAATTTCAACTGGATAGATATTTTCACCAGACCTAATAATCATATCTCTAGCTCTGGCATTTATAAAAAGTAGCCCATTTTCTACTCGTCCAATATCGCCCATGGCAAGCCATCTACTCGGTTTGATTGTCTCCCTAGTCGCTTTAGGATCTCCCCAATACTCCAACATGGTGTAGGCCGACTTCACATGGATTTCTCCTTCTTCTCCATCTGGGAGGGTGTTGTTGTTCTCATCTCGTATCTCGATTTCGAACCCCATACATGCTTTCCCAGCAGATGAAGGGTACTCTTTGAACTCTTGTCCACCAATAGAGGTAACAACTCCGCAGGACTCGCTGCTTCCGTATCCTTGCCCAATTGATAAAGCAGCTTGAGGGAAATGTTTCTCTATCTGATCTCGCATATGTTGAGAGAGATGAGCTCCGCCGCTACTCATTCTTGTGAGGCTTGACGTGTCATACTCGAGGAAGTCTGGATGTGTCATAACTCGAGGTCCCATATCTCCAATGGCAGTCCAATTCGTAACTTTCTCTGTTTCGATTATTTTCAGAACGTCTTCTGCGTCAAAACGCCCTTTACGAAAAACGATCTTCGCCCCATTCGCCATGTTCATGAGAACTCCCGCTAGAAGGCCTGATACGTGAAATAGGGGAGAAGTGGCAAGCACGACATCCTGCTGGCTGGGAAGAGAAGATGGATCTATACCAAGTTGCCGAAGAGCAATGGTAGTTTTTTCTTGGGCGTTATGCACAGTGCCATCTACGAATCCTATGAGGCCTCTATGGGAAAGAAGAGCTCCTTTAGCTCTTCCAGTAGTTCCAGAAGTAAAAAGAATCAGTGCGGGGTCATCTTCAAGAACATTCTGTCCGATTTTGCTCACCTCAATAGGATTAAAAAATTCCGGAGTTTCATCAATATCAACGATAGCTATTTCGCTATCAACATTGTCAGCCCGCATGAGACGACGGCTATCACCTATTAGTACTTTTGGTTTCGTAAGCTGAAGAGCATGATCTATCTCTGCTGCAGTCCACCAGCCGTTGATAGCAACCGCGATTGCGCCCAGAAAAGTAACTGCAAAAAAAGAAACTACCCATTCTGGCGAGTTAGCTGCAAGTATTGCCACTCGGTCGCCAGATCGGACGCCTAGTTCGTTAGTAAGCCGGTCGGAGACTCCTCTAACCATGTTTGGTAGTTGATCATAGGTAATTCTTGAATCGCCCAAGACGAGACATTCACGTCCGCTCCACTTTTCTGTGAATTCGTCAAACATATCTTCTAAATTTCGGTGCCGGTTTCGGAATACCAGCAACTGCTCGCCTAGGACATCTTCTAGGGCTGTTTCCCACGGCCCTCCGTCGCCACAAAGCTCTGCCCGGACTTCTTCAGCAAGGGGAAAGCCTCTATCTTCCTTCTTTTTCATTATGGATTTATTTCTAGGAAGTCTTGAATATGCGATACAAGTAGGTCTGGGGCGTCCTCTTGGCAGAAATGGCCAACACCTGGCAGTTCGATAATCTTTTCCTTTGGCCACAGTGACCTGAAACCTTCTATCGCGCGATCCGGAGGAATCGCTCGATCTTCAAGTCCTTCAAGGAGAATAGCTGGTTTTGATTTAAGCGCAGGGACACCATCAGCGCCTTCGAGAACATAATCGACTATCCGGCCCAGATAAGCATCGATAGGGAATTCATATGCACCAATTGAGCTCTCATAGCTTGGAAATGACATGCTGTATGCCTTAATCCATGTGTCATCAATTATGCTTGAATTCTGAAAGCCAATAATTTTCATTATCGATAGCACCGTTGATCCAGCATTTCGGAGCACTTCCTCAGTCCGGCCGGAATCTAGCCCTTCACCTATCCACTTGAACCACGGCGATTCATTTAATGGAGTTACTGAATCTGCAACCGTTCCATATCCAGCAACTGTATTCATGTACACGAGGCGTTTAACCCTCTCTGGATGACGAACTGTGTATGCCGTTCCTATAGGACCTCCCCAATCCTGCATAACAAAAGTAATTTCATCTAAAGAGAGATCATCAATAAGTGAAGCTAAGTTTTCAGTGTGTGATTTCAGTGTGTACTCACGATCTAAGGGAGTTTCACTTTTCCCAAAGCCCATGTGATCAGGAACTATCACCCGGTTAGTTTCAGCTAATGGCGGGATCATTTTTCGATAGAGATACCCCCAAGTAGGTTCACCATGCAAACAGATGATGGCTTCTCCTTGCCCCACATCCACATAATGCTGGCTGAAACCAGCAGCCTGGCTGAAATGGGGTTGATAGGGCCATGTTCCATTGAAAGTTTCGTCTTTAGGGATCATGGAGGTAGTTTTTCATAATCGACCTCTGCAGGCCATTTTTGGTTGTATCTTTCTCCTCCAGGATGAAATGCTAACGTATCAGTCTTTTGTCTGGGCTAGGATCCAATGTAAGTATTTGATGATGAAGCCGAGCTAGTTACTGGGTGGCGTTTCGGAAACGGGTAGATATATGGGTGCAGAGATACTTTCTGAACATAGAGAACGAATAGATCAGCTAGATGAAAAACTTATTCGGTTGCTTGCTGAACGGTTTGAAATCACAAAGGCTGTGGGAATTTTAAAAGCAGAGCAGGGAATGCCTGCCGGTGACCCTGAACGAGAAGCACAACAAATTGAACGTCTTCATGAAATTGCTACAGAAGTGGGGATGGATCCAGATTTTTCGGTAAAAGTATTTCGGCTAATCGTAGATGAAGTGATCCGCCACCATGTTCGCACTGCTGAAGAAAATTCAGGTTCTTAAATTTCAGTCTTTTTCCAATGGTTCCAGTAGGTGACATCTTCAGCTGGTTTTCTAGCCCCGGGTCGAAAATCATCTCCTGTGTAATACGCCGTTGGTATACACGCTAGTTGTGTGACCGTTTCTGGAATCCCTAGTTGTTCACCAACGCGATTCGCATAGCGAAGGTGTAGCGTGGTCCATGCTGTCCCCAGCCCTCTTGAACGAGCAGCGAGCATATAACTCCAAACTGCAGGTAGAACTGAGCCCCACCATCCTTGGCGTCCTCCTCCCAGTCCCTCTTCCATATCTTCTGGGCTACCTAGCGAACAGGGGATAGCTAAAACAGGAACTTTTTCCAGTATCTCCGCTAAGTAATCACTTGATGAAATAATTTTTCCAATGGTTGAGCTTTCAGGAACTTTAGATGCCACAGCCCCTTTTTGTTGTTCTATATAAGGGGCGTAAGCTTCACGGTATGCCTCAGCTATGACCTTCTTCTTCGATGGATCATCAACTATTACCCATCGCCACTTTTGGTAGTTGCCGCCAGCAGGAGCTTGCGTAGAGAGACGAACACAGTCAAGTATTAATTCTCTAGGGACTGGTTTGTCTAAGTTCAGGCGTTTTCTTACTGCTCGTGTTGTTGAGAGAAGGTGGTCTATTTGTTTTAGGTCAAATTGTGTCACAAGTAAGTTTGCCTTTCTCAAAAATCTCTAATGGGCTAAGCTAAACCTAGTCCGGATTTACCAAAAAATCCGATTAGAAAGGAGACCTCATGGCGCGCATCGCAATTCCGGAAGGTGAAGGTCTTGAGCGAAGTCGAATGTGGGCTTTGCAAGCAAATGTCGCAAAAGGGATTGGTATTGCAGGGAACGCTCTTTATACGCAGATCTCGCTTGATACCCGTGTTCGCGAGGTTGCGCGTATGCGGATCGCCCAAATTAATGAGTGCCATATATGAATGGATACTCGTTCTGCATCGGCGATGCAGCAAGGACTTGAAGAAGATCTATATCATCGGGTATCTGAATACGAAGAGATAGGAGCGTTTACAGTTCCATAGAAACTCGCTGCTGAGATGGCTGAGAGATTTGTCTTTGATCATGTTGCCTTAAAGGACGATGAAGAGTTCTGGGAGAAGGTGAAAACGAATTTCACTGATCAGCAGATACTTGAACTTATCGCTTTGATAGGTTTCTGCCTTGGCATGGGAAGACTATTGGCAGTTTTAGATATTGCCAATGATTGCCCTGTAAATCGAACCGCTGACCCAGACCAGGACCCTACCTACTTTGTCCATGGTTAAAAGGATCATGTTCTGAGATTTGTATTTCCCTCTTGATAGAGCCATTGATACAGGTGAAATTGCCAAGTGTTATAGATTTCCAAATTTCTTTCAGGAATCCGGATCTCATTTCTTGCTAGTTAATCGAAATCCGTTTATGCAGTTGGAGAGTTGAGTATCTGGTTCAATCAGAACTAAATTGGCCAAGGTATAAGGAGAATAATGGCTGGTCCTTTAGAGGGAATAAAGATTGTTGAACTAGGTCAGATGATAGCGGTACCTGGAGCTACGTATCTTTTAGCAACTCAGGGGGCAGAAATCGTTAAGGTCGAGAACACGACCGGTGGAGATGATCTCCGAATGTACGGTAGTCGCAAGAACGGCATATCTGGTTGGTTCGCAAATGCAAATGCGGGGAAACGCTCCATAGGTATCGATCTCATGACTGAAGATGGGAAACAAGTACTTTGGAGATTATTGAAGGATGCGGATGTGTTCATTCAAGGTTTTCGACCAGGCGCGGTAGACCGTCTAGGGTTCTCCTATTCAGAGGTACACAATGACCTTCCTGAGTTGATTTATGTTTCTTCCTCAGGGTTTGGGGCCTCTGGCCCATACAGTGAACGACCCGTTTATGACCCTGTAATCCAAGCATTGTCAGGTTGGGCTGGTGCACAAAGAACGAATAATGAGCCCATGCTTATTCGCGGGATGGTGGCCGATAAGGTCGCTGCTTTAACTACTGCTCAGGCGATAACAGCAGCATTGTTTCGAAGAAACGATACGAAGGAAGGTCAGCATGTAGAGATCTCCATGTTCGAAGCGAACATTGCTTTTAACTGGCCCGATGTGATGATGCATGAAACTCTTCTTGATAGCGACGCATTACATCTTCCCAACCTCTTGGGCTCCTATCAACTCTTCGCAACTGAGGACGGATGGGTTTCAGTAACTGCCGGAACCGATAAGCAGTGGGACGCTGTTTGCAGAGCGTTGAGCCGCAAGGATCTAGCCGAAGATGATCGCTTCTCTTCAGCTTCCAACAGAAGTAAAAACTTTACAGATTGGTATGAAGCGTTTGGACAAATGGTCTCTCAATTTACAAGCGGTGAAGTATTGGATCGATGTTTAGATGCTGACGTCCCAGCTGTTCCTGTCCTTGATCCAAGTGAGGTTTCTAGTGATCCTCATGTAGTAGCTAGAGAGGCAGTTATAGAAGTAACTCACCCAACAATTGGGAAGATGCGCGTCCCTCGTCAGGGCGCTAGTTTCTCAGCTGAAAAAAAAGTTGAGCCAAGCGCAGCGCCAGCTTACGGAGAGCATACGAATGAAATTCTTTCTGAAGTAGGTTTTGATTCTAACGAGATTAACAATCTGAGAAACTCCAATATTGTCGTGTAGGAACCCCCTTGAAAGATAGAACCAATGGAATCAGTTAGATGTGTGACTAAGCGCTTCGATACAGCCTCTGGTGTCCAAATTGAAGCTGACTTTTGGGGTGAAAAAAGTGAAGATGCTGTTGTGCTATTGCATGGTGGGGGACAGACACGTCATTCATGGGGTTCGACTGCTTCAGAGATCGCCCAAAAGGGCTGGTGGGCGATTTCCGTAGATTTGCGTGGGCATGGTAGATCGAGCTGGGTTCCGGACCAGCAGTATGGCCTTGACGGTTTCGCTGCAGACATTGACTTTATTCTCCAAGAGGAAGGGATAGTCCCTGTGCTAGTAGGCGCTTCGTTAGGTGGCCTTACAGGTATGTATTTAGAGGGTCTCCTACGCCCCAAATCGATCCGTTCTTTGGTTCTTGTTGACATCGTTCCACGCATGAACCGGACAGGCGCTGAAAGAGTTAAGTCGTTCATGTTAGAGCATCTTCAGACAGGGTTCGCGACCTTAGAAGAGGCTGCTGAAGCAATAGCTGCATATAATCCTGAGCGTGAAATGCCAGCAGGTTTGGAGGGGTTGAAGAAGAACCTTCATAAACGTGATGGAAGATGGTACTGGCACTGGGACCCTGCATTTTTAGAGACTTCGAATACGAAACAAAGGGTAGAAATGCAAGACCCCGAATTCCTCAATTCACTATGTCTATCGATTGCGGCTCCAATGCTTCTAGTTAGGGGGCGGCTTAGTGACCTCGTAACAGAAGTTGAAGCTGCAGAATTCCTCAAAGAATTTCCTGATGCTTCTTACGTCGATGTCAGCGGCGCCGGCCATATGGTAGCTGGAGACAAAAACGATATTTTTACACAGGCAGTTATAGATTTTCTGGATACTCCCGCCGAATAAATTACTGCCAAAAATCAGTTATTCTCAGTCGTCTGATCTATTTCTTGTTGATACCAATCAGGCATGATCGCCCGAGGATGATCCCCTAGATCTGGCCGCACAACACCAAGAAATGCATAATCCCAATCAGAAGGAAGTTTTTGTGTATGGGCTCCACCATCAATACGAATCGTTTCACCGTTGACATAATTTGACTCGTCACTCACCAAGTACAGGGCACAGTTAGCTACATCATCTACATGCCCCATCTTTTTCGCAGGAGTTTGAAGCCTCACGGCCTCAATAGCAAGTCGATTCTCCTCAGTGAAAGCCTCTGCAGTCATGTCAGTTTCAATCACATGCGGGGCAATACAATTAACTCTCACCTGATCGTTCCCGTATTCCACAGCAGCTATTTTTGCTACGTATTCGAGTCCCGCTTTCGATCCCGCATACCCAACTCGTCCAATAGCAGGACTCTGCGCCGTGAGAGAGGAGCAAAGAATGGCTGATCCCCCTCCTCCCTTTACCATCGCGTTACACATATATCGAAGAAAATAGATTGCTCCATTAAATTGGACATTAACCATAGGCTCAAGGTGTTCCGGAGTCATTTCACTTATCAAGCTTGTATCGTCATACCCAGCAAAGTTAATAGCACCGTCAATCTTTCCATATTTGGCCATAATCTCTGAGACCACATTCTCTCCTTGCTGGAAGTCCGTGACATCCCATTGCACCCCCAGCCCATCAAATTCTTTGGCTACGCTATTGGCAAGATCAGCTCTTCTTCCAGCTATGACTACGGTAGCTCCTTCTTCTGAAAAGCGTTTCGTGCATGCTAAGCCGAACCCGGTTGCGCCCCCAACTACGACGATGATTTTGCCACTTAAACGGTTCATGATACGACAGTAGCTTGTCATTCGTATTTCGGCTCATGCTAAGAAGAATTTGTCTTCCTTTCCATAGGGCCATCATCAAAACTTTCGACTAGTGTGCAAGAGGCGGGATATTGGAGGCATATATGAGCTTCATGGATCAATTCAGATTAGACGGGAAAACAGCTGTAATTACAGGTTCAGGACAAGGCATCGGTCGCGGTATCGCATGGGGCCTTGCCGACGCTGGCTGCGATGTAGTGCTTAATGCACGGCGAGAAAATGACCTAGAGGAGACAGCTCGTGGAGTAACGGAAAGAGGCCAAGAAGCACTAGTTTACGCATCTGATATTCGTGATAAATCAGAAGAACTCGCAGATTTGACGATGGAAAGATTTGGAAAGATTGACATCTGGGTAAATAATGTCGGCGGGTCAGATGAAAAAAATACCCGAACCCTGATTGACACTCCAGATGAAATATTTCGCAGTCAATTAGAACTCAATTTAACTACTGCATTCCAGGGTGCAAAAGCAGCTGCGAAAAAAATGAAAGATGGCGGGTGCATTATTAATATCGCTTCTGGAGCGGGGATGAGAGGATCCCCATACACAGGCCCATATGCTGCAGCAAAAGCAGGGATGCTCAACATGACCGAAACGTTAGCCATAGAGCTCGCTCCGAAAATACGAGTAAATGCCGTATCTCCTGGACCAGTTGTTACTGAAGCTTTCGATAAGGTCCTTGGGGCAGCAGACGCTGAACAAGAAATTGCAGCAACTATTCCTTTAGGATTCCTCGGTACCCCTGACGACATCGCACATACTGTTGTTTTTCTCTCCAGCTCCGCTTCTAGATGGATAACGGGAAGAAATATCCTTGTCGCAGGAGGTCGAACTCACAGAGCATACCAATACCAGCAGCGTCTAGAAGAGGAGTGAAACTCGAATACCCACAAAGGAGTAGGAATATGAAATTAAACCTCACTGTTGACGAAGTCCTTTCAACAACAAGAGCGGTAAGAAAACGTCTCGACTTCGATCGGCCAGTTGAACCAGAGGTCATACGCGAATGCCTCGAAGCTGCAGTCCAATCACCAACTGGTTCGAACGCCCAGTCATGGCAATGGATGGTGATCACTGACCAAGCACAGCGTTCAGCTCTCGCTGACCTCTACCGCCAAGGTTGGGA
>MDTD01163698.1_pt1 | contig 15138 bp, 13 predicted proteins | sample 811221 | NCBI WGS metagenome assembly MDTD01 (sample SAMN05326646, study PRJNA326480) | marine metagenome | isolation source: seawater | place: Pacific Ocean: South West | collected 2011
GCTGAGACTGGAGAACTCCAATCGTTCATGAAACAGCATGATGCCCCGCGCAGTGAAGTTGGGCAGTTGACTTTCTCATCCGCTCAGAAAATCTGATCGGCCCCCCGGCAGCCGCTTTGCACGCCTTGTTCACGGCAACCGTTAAAATCGTGTGGATTTTGCTCTAGACCCCTATCCATGCGAAAGATCCTGCGTTTTTTAGTGCCGATACTGCTCGTGGGAGCAGGCGTTGCCATCTTCATGCAACTCAAATCCTCAGGGCCCGAGGACATGCCTGCAGTCGTGACCGAGCGGCAGTGGCCGGTAGACGCGGTCCGGGTCGAGTTCCGGGAGTTGCGGCCGACGGTGCGACTCTATGGGCGTTTGGAGTCTCCCGCAGAATCCCGAATCCGCTCGGCGCTTTCAACTGACGTCAGCGCGTCCTTTGCCCTGGTGGGAAAAGCAGTCGGCAAGGGAGACGTGCTACTGCAATTGGACGATGTGGACGCCACTCTGGCACTCGCCCAGCGAGAGGCCGAGCTCGCGGAAATCGAGGCCCGCATCGAGAGCGAAAACAGCCGGTACCGCAACGACCTAGCTGCGTTGTCCCAGGAACAGCAACTGCTGGCGTTGGCCCAAAACGCTTTGGCGCGCGCTGAGAAACTGGCTCAGACCCAGGCCGGAACGCAGGCGAATGCCGACAATGCCCAAGAGGCGGTGGCACGCCAGACGCTCAGCCTCTCCAACCGGCGCTACGCAATTGCGGATCATCCTCCGCGTCTCGCCCAGTTGCAGGCCCGCCGCCAGCAGGCTCAGGCTCAGCGCGACCAGGCCGCACGGAATCTCGAGAGGACCCGTGTGACAGCGCCTTTTGCCGGAAGAATTACCGCCGTGCACGTCTCTCCGGGAGACCGCGTTCGCCCGGGAGACCGTCTCGTTGACCTCTTTGACACTACGTCCCTCGAGGTGCGTGCGCAGGTCCCCAACCGTCATCTGAACGCGATCCGGCAAAGCCTTGCGGACGGCATCACCATCGACGCGACAGCAATGATGGACGGCAGCGAGTTCACACTCGAACTGGCGCGGCTTTCAGCGAAAATCGAATCTGGAGAGGGCGGCGTCGATGCCTTTTTCAGATTCCGAGGAGACCGTCCGACGCTGGAACTCGGCAGAACCATGGCGGTGCTCGTTACCCTGCCGCGTGAGGGAGGTGTTTTTGCTTTACCCGCCACGGCGATCTACGGCGCCGACTCCGCCTACCGCATTCGGGACGGCCGGCTGGAACGGGTGCGGCTTCAGCGCGTCGGCGGCTACCGTAACGGCGAGTGGGGCAGCTGGAGCCTCTTTCGAGGCAAGACCCTTGAGGCAGGAGATATCCTCCTCGCGAACCAGTTGCCGAACGCGGTTGAAGGCCTCGGCGTAGAAGTCATCTCCCTGCGCAACTGACAACTGAGTAGTCATTTGAAAACCTCGGTGCTCGCTGTCTTTGCCCGTCACCCGGTGGCGGCCAACCTGCTGATGGCGATGATGATGATCTCGGGCCTGTGGGGGCTGTCTCAGCTCAACACCCAGTTCTTCCCGAGTTTTGATATCGACTTTGTCTCTGTTCGTGTGACCTGGCCGGGCGCAAGCGCAGAAGATCTTGAGACCCTCGTGACTGATCCCCTGGAACGCGAACTCAAGGGTATCGATAACGTTAAGGAACTTGCGTCACTGTCGGTGGACGGTCAGACGCTCATCACGCTTGAGTTTCGGGAAAACACAGACATGGGCCCTGCGCTGGACGAGGTCAAAAAGCGGGTCGATCTCGTCACCAACCTGCCCGACGGGGCAGAAAGCCCGGAGATCTCGCGCATCATCAACCATGAGCTGGTGGCCAGTCTTCTCGTCAGCGGACCCGATGATCCGCGTGGACTGCGTGCACTGGTCAACCAGTTTGAACGCGAACTGCTCGAACAAGGCATCTCCCATATCCGGATTTTCGGGCTGCCCGAGGAAGAAATCGCCATTCAGGTCTCGCCTGGCACCCTGCGTGAGCTCGATCTCACGCTTGAAGACGTCAGCCGCAAAATTTCCGCAGCTTCACGGGACATGCCAGTTGGCATCATCGGGCGGGGGGAGTCCGCCCTGCAGCTTCGCTTCAAGGATCAGCGCCGGCGGGAATATGCCTTTGCTGACCTGCCCGTAATCGTGTCCCAGGACGGCAGACTGCTGACCCTGGGAGACATCGCCACCATCACCCGGCGGCCCAAAAACGCCCAGACGGAGGTCAGTTTCCGCGGCAAGCCGGCGGTTGAGATGCGCCTTTCCCGGACCCGCGGTGCAGACAGCCTGGAATCGGCGCAGCTTCTGCGTCGCTGGGTCGAAGAGACGCGGCCCGGGCTGCCGCCCGGCATCGGTCTTCATATTTATGACGAAAGATGGGAATACATCCAGGACCGGATTCAGCTACTGCTGAAAAACGGCCTGTCAGGGCTGGTGCTGGTGATCCTGATTCTGTATTTCTTTCTCAATGCGCGCGCTGCCGGCTGGGTGACCATCGGCATCCCGACCTCTTTTCTAGCGGCGCTTGGCGTGCTGTACCTTTACGGCGGTTCGGTCAACATGATCAGCCTGTTCGCGCTCATCATGACACTCGGCATCATTGTCGATGACGCGATTGTGGTCGGAGAAGATGCCGTGACGCACTTTGAGCGCGGCGAGGATCCTTTAAGCGCGGCAGAGGGGGGCGCACGGCGCATGTTGGCGCCGGTCGTGTCTTCATCACTCACCACTATCGCGGCATTTATGCCACTGCTGCTGATCGGCGGCATCATCGGCTCGATCCTGCGCACCATCCCGATCATCGTGATCTGTGTCATTCTGGCGTCGCTGGTGGAATCTTTTCTGGTGTTGCCGGGGCACCTCAGAGGCACCTTTGCGCGCATGGGCCGCTACCGGCCCAAGGGACTTCGCAAAAAACTGGATGCCGGCTTTGCGCGCTTTCGCGAGCGAGTGTTCCGCCCGATGGTCAGTGCCGGGGTTCGCGCGCGCTGGATTACCGTGGCACTCGCCATCGCTATCCTGACGAGCACCTTTGGGTGGGTGGCAGGCGGCCGGATCGCTTTCAATTTCTTCCCCGTGGCGGAGGGTCCGATTCTCTTTGCCAACGTGGATTTTGTCTCCGGCACTCCGGAATCCCAGGTGGCGCAGTATCTTGAAGAGATTGAACAGGCCGCATGGGACACTGACGCACACTTTGGCGGCGGCCTGGTTCGCACCGCCATCTCGCGCAAGGGGCTTGGCGAAAGTGGCGACTGGGAAAGACGGAGCAGCGACAACATCGGCTCAGTACTGGTCGAACTGATCAAGCCTGACGAAAGGTCCGTGCGCAACCGCGAGTTCATCAATGAATGGCACGCCCGGATTCCCAAAGCCGCAGGGCTCGAAAATCTCTCCATCAAGGAGCCGACTGCCGGACCGCCGGGGCAGGATCTTGAGGTGCGCATCATCGGCTCGGATCTTGAGAGCGTGAAATCCGCCGCGATTGATCTGAAAAACGTATTGAATGAAATTCCTGGCGTCTCCGGCGTGGAGGACAACATGCCCTACGGGCGGGAGCAGCGCATTCTCCAGCTGACCCCAACCGGCGAAGCGCTGGGACTCTCTGTGGAGAATCTTGGCCGACAGTTACGGGCAGGGTATGAGGGCCAGCTGGTACAGGTGATGGCGGACAACGGGGATGAAGTGGAAGTCCGGGTGATGCTGCCGGACAGCGAGCGCGACCGCATCAACAGTCTGGAAGAATTTGAAGTCATGCTGCCAGGGGGCGGGGCGGTGCCCTTCGACAACGTCGTCAACATGACACCTCGGCGGGGTTTTGATTCGATCCGCCACGTTGAGGGCAAGTTGGCCGTGACCGTCACCGGCGATGTTGATGACACCGTCAACAACGACAACCGTATCATCGCCAACCTCAAGGCCAACACCCTAGGCGAGCTTGAGACCCGCCACGGTGTGACGTTTTCTTTTGAGGGTCGTCAGGCGGATCAGCGGGAGACGCTCGCCGATATGGAGCGCGGCGCCCTGGTTGCACTCATTCTGATTTATCTGGTGCTGGCCTGGGTATTCGGCTCTTACGGCTGGCCGCTGCTCGTCATGGTAGTGATTCCCTTCGGGCTGATCGGCGCCATCTGGGGTCACGTGCTGATGGGAATTGATCTCACCATTCTTTCCATGTTCGGCTTCTTCGGCCTGGCCGGAATCGTCATCAATGACTCGATCATTCTTGTCACGTTCTACAAGGAGTTACGCCAACAAGGGATGGCGGTGGAAAAAGCAGTAATCGAAGCGGCCTGCCAGCGCCTTCGCGCCGTGCTCCTGACTTCTCTGACAACGATCGCAGGCCTCACACCGCTGCTTTTTGAAACCTCTTTGCAGGCGCAGTTTCTGATCCCGATGGCAACCTCTATCGCCTTTGGGCTCGCCTTCGCCACATTCTTGGTGCTGTTTCTGATTCCGTCCCTGCTGGCGATCTACGAACACTCATTTCTCGCCCGGCAAAAACCATTGAGCGCTGACACGCTCGAAGATCAGGCTGCAAGCTCCAACCAGACAGGCTGATGATCTGAACCCGGTGCTGCTTCATCGACCCAGCACCGGGCGATACGTTTGCGAAGCCCCGTGCTGACAAAGGCGTAATCCAGGCGTGCGGGCTGATCTTTAACGTCGGAAGTAAAACCCCCATCGGGATCTCCCCCGGCATATACCCAGGCATCGACAAAACCCAGAGGATGGGTGACCCGCCCACCGTACGGCGACAGGGGACCCGAAATGAGTTCGTATTCAGGGGTATCTGGCGTGCAGTTGAAGTCGCCCAGCATCACCGCATGCGCGGGCACCTCGTCTGACATCACTCCATCCGCCCAGTAGTCCCCCCCGTCACCAAGCGGATTCACCTCTATCCTGCCGCATACCGGCAGGCCCTCGAAAGGCGCCTCTTCGTGAATACGCAGTAACTCCTGTGCCTGCGGCACGCGTGTCTCGGAGCAAAGATGCGTGAGGTGGGTATTCGTAAAACGGATTCGGGTGCCCGAGAGCTCGACAGCACATTCGAGGGCCGAGCGCTGGATGCTTAAGGGACCGATACTCGCCCTTTTCGGCAGCAGATGATGGCGGGGGTATTCGATCGGCTCCCTGCTCAAGAAAAGGTTGCCGAACTGACGCCGCTGGGGCCGACCGTCCCCTCCAACGGCTCCGGTTGCCTGATCAACACCCGCACCAAAGGCATAGTCATAACCCGGAAACGCTTCGACGAGAACCTCGACCTGGTCCATCATATGAGAGCGTTCCCAGAACCGGTCGACTTCCTGCAGCGCAATGACGTCTGCTCCACTAACCGCATCGATGATCCGGCCGAGATCGACCTTGCCGTCACGGCCCCGGCCGAACTGGATGTTATAGGTAACTATCTTCATCATATTTTATGACGTGGGTTGGGTCTTCGGTCGTGCAATCCACTGCAGCAACATCACGGCGGCAACCGTGACACTCGCCCCGATAACCTGTTGGACCGTCAGCCACTGCCCCAGCACCAAAATCCCCAGAATCATCGCCCATACGGGCGAAGTGTTATCGATAATGGCCGTCTGAAGCGATCCGACCAAATCCACTGCTTTAAATAACAGCAGCGTGGCAACCACATACAAGGTGGCACTGCCCGACAACGCGAGCCAGCCTGGAAAAGACACCGGCCAATGTAACTCAGCGAAAAACAGGGTCACGAAACCTACTACCGCAGTTGCGCTTATCAACATGTAAAACATCATAACGGTTGCCGACTGTCTTTCCAGCACCCGCTCGCTCAGCAACAACATTACGGCAAGACAAACCGCACTGCAAAGGGCGAGCAAGACACCATTTCTGCCCTGCCAGCCTACCCACAAGGTATCGGATCCGGTCAACGCGATGATCAGGCCGACAAAGGCAAGCGCCAGGACACCCAAACCCAAGTAGGACAGCTTATGTCGTCCCGTGCGCCAGGCCCAAAGGGCAATCATCACCGGATAGGTATAGAACACCAGTATCGCCAGAGCGGCCGGAATAAAAAGCACTGACGCCAGCAGCAGATACATCTCGGCACACAGCAGCACGCCAAGAATCAGGCAGCGATAGAGGTCGTTTCGTTTGATGGAAACCCAAGAACCGGACAACCCTACCGCCACGATCAGACAGCCCAAAAAAACAGCTGTTCTTATCAAATTGAGTGCATGCAGGTTGGTACCGAAATCATAAGCCAGCTTTGAAAGTACGACATTGGACGAAAAGGCAACGGCTGATGTCAGAGCGGCCGCACTCCCCCACCAGAACCGGGAGCGGATGGACTCTGAATAACGCATTATGCGTATTTGAAAGTAATAGTTATTGTGAAACGACGAGTGTCGTGACCATCAGGCTCAGACTATCGAGACATCGGCTACCCGTAAACGTCTGCTGCCACTTTAGGGCAGTATCCAGTTTGGAAAACCTTGAATTCATAGATACTCAGTTCAGTCGGATGTTATCTGTCATGACCTTAATTTTGCTAACGCCTCGTAACCGAGAATCGCGGCTGCAAGGTCTCCCACCGCCATGCCTCGAAAGATGAACAGGTTGCGCGAGGATTCCTTGCTGCTTGAGTTTCGACCAAGAACCAACTCCAACAGGTCCCGATCTACGCGATCCGGTGTAATTAATGGAACATCGGAGTGCCGATCTTGCTCTCGATCATCAATGACCACCGATGCGCTGGGGGGCACATCCTTCAGCAACCATGACCGGCCACAGTCGACCATACCAGCGAACGAGGACTCAGGCAGGTGGTTTGGATCCAGAAACGGGATCAATTCTTTTGAGGCCGGAACCGTCGAAATTACGATATCAGAATTTTGTAAGAGTTCGGTTGGATCTGACATCACACAGACATTGTTGGCCGGCAGATCGATCTCGTCGGCAAACTGCCTCGCGCCATGGTCAGTCCGGCTATAAACCTTTATATTGTCGATCGGAAATTGCTCCCGAAATGCCGCCAGGTGACTTCTTGCTTGAACCCCTGCGCCTATAAATCCAATACGCCGACTTTTCGGTGGCGCCAAGTACTGTGCTGCTAAGAGCGTAATAGCAGCGGTTCTGACCGCCGTTATCCAACTCCCGTCCAGTAGTGCAACTGGAAGGCCGGTTTTTGCGTTAAATAACGTGACGGTGGATCCGATATGGGGCAACCCCCTTTTTGAATTATCTGGTGATAATCCAACCGCTTTGACTGTTGCGTAGGCTGGGGTGTCAGAGACAGCCATCATGGCTTGGAAGAGATTGCCAGCTCGGGTGGAATAACTAAGTTTCGGCATGCTTACCGCTTCGCCGCTACTGCACGCCTCCAGTAGCTCCCTTATCAGACGGGCTATTGAGGAGTACGGGATTGCTAACTCATTGAGTTCTTTGGTATTCAGGACTTGCAAAAACGGTTCCCCTTCACCCGTGCGGCATTGCTAAAAAAGTTTCCGCGAATATCCAAGATTTACTGGTGGGATTCATTCTTGGACGGTCAATCCGAGCGCTGTTCCTGAGATCTTTTCAAGACGAAGTGGTTAGAACCGCTCTATGCTAAACGGCCTCAAATCCATTGAAGGAGGTACGCCTCGAATCAATTCGTCTACAACTTTAGCGGTTTGTGACGCCCCTAACAGTCCTTGATGGCCGTGACCGAACGCAAAAAATATACCCTTGTGATGAGGACAACTATCAATGACCGGAAGACTGTCAGGAAGACACGGCCTGTGACCCATCCACTGAGTCACTTTCTCGGTACGGACGCCGGGCAAAATTTTTGTTGCCGCTCTCAATAACGCCTGAGACCGAGCATAGTTCGGCGGTGCGTCGACCCCGGCAAGTTCCACTGTCCCTGCAACCCTAACTCCCATACTCATCGGAGTAATCGCAAACTTGTCCTCGACTGGAAAACACATATGGTTTAAAGAGGTACCCGGATTCTCGAGCGTGACGTGATATCCCCTGTGGGATTCCAAGGGCACTTTCCAGCCCAACCTGGCGCAGATGTCTTTTGACCAGATACCGGCACAGATGACCGCATGATCGGCTGGGAATTTTCCTGCGGTGGTTGTTACACCAGTGACGCCACTTGGGTCAAAATCAAAATCCACCACTTCAGCTTTTTGAAATTTGCCTCCTCGATCTAGAAACAATCTCATCAGTGCTTTGGCCATCCCATACGGATCCACACAGTATCCGTTATCCGGCATGAGGTAACCGGATTCAAAAATCGGTGCCAAAACCGGTTCGAGATCGCGGATTTCTGCGGTATCCAAGTACTCGAGTCTCGCACCGGCATCACCCCGGAGTTGATGCGTTAGCGCATCCTTCTCCATATTTTTGCGGGACCGATAAACAAAGAGTTGGCCACTTCGCTTGATCATGTGACTCACGCCGGCCTCCTCGACCAAGGGTTGGAAGGCCTCGAAAGACGGTCCATTGAGCGATGCAAGTGCTTTCGAAATCTCCCCTACCCGAGCACTACGGCTTTCCAGAAGGAACCGTGTTAACCACGGAAGCGCTTTGACCAGATAACCGCTCTTAATGTACAGAGGGCCCGTGTCATCGAGCAGCCAACCGGGGATCTGTTTCCACATCCCAGGCATACCGATTGGCGCCACAGAACCCGGACTGATACCACCGGCGTTGCCAAACGAGGTCTGCATCGCTGGCTCATCCCGATCGATCAACGTGACGCAAAATCCCGATCTTTGCAGGTAACAGGCACAACAGATTCCGACTATGCCTGCACCAATAACCGACACGTTGATATTTGCTTCGGAGTTCACAAGAATTTTGAACCTGTAATGATTAGTGTTGACAACACCATATCAGAATAAGATCTCATCGCTGGGAAAAGGAAGACTAGTCGGTGCAGGAAATCGTCATCTCCAGTTCCTCGACATCGAACTTTCCGTAACGATCCCTGACATAACCTTTTGAAGTCAGGCAGGCTGTCCAAGCACCGCAGTTGACCGTTGGCTCCCCGTCAGCAGTTCCCATCAGTGCGCTATAGCACTCCGTTCGCGCGGTCGCGAAATCCTGAACAGTGCCCGGGCCGTCATATTTGAGTGACGAGCACCCCACCAACAAGAGTGACGAGACTGCTAGCAGCCAAACTTTCAAATTAAACATGGTCTTCCTTGCAAAGAGGTCGGCTTGGGATTCTGACATGGGTCATGAATGATCCACGGGCAGTGCCTGCCGCTGCCATGCTTCAAAACCCCCAGCGATGTGGCTCACCCGGGAAAAGCCCTGATCTACGAAAAACGACGCTGCGGAATGGCTGGAGATGCCGTGGTAGCAATAGATGACCAGTGCGGCATCCTTTTCTGTCGCCTCAAGAAATGGTCCGAGAGATGCCTGATCCAGCTGAATCGCCCCCATGATATGTGCGCTGGAAAACGAGTTACCGTCCCGAATATCTATCACGCAGGCGTCTTCTGTCTGCATCAGCTCCTGTGCTTCAGCCGGTGATAACTCTGCGTATCCGCTCATTGTTTGCTCTCCTGTTATCCCGTCCGGCAAGTCCGAACGGCCGGGGTCACCCAGTCGAGGAATCTGCCCACGAGGCGACACGAGATACATCAAAGACCCTAGATCCAGACATCGTTCTGCGCCGTGAATTCTCCCCCGCTGTCACCCGTATTGACCACACCCTTAGGCTCAATAATCATGACCTGGCACTCGTGCTCCGCATACGGCCTGTGCGGCTCTCCACGCCTGACCACGATCATCTCACCAGACTTCAGCTCAACCACGCGATCGGTGAATTCGATAGACATGGCGCCTTCGATAACCAGAAACGTTTCATCCGTATCACTGTGCTCATGCCAGACAAACTCGCCCTGCAGTCGAACGAGTTTGAACTGGTAGTCGTTCATCTGAGCGATCACCCTGGGAGCCCAGTGATCGGAAAAAAGATCAAACTTGGACTTGAGGTTAACTGGGTGACTCATCGGGTCTTGGGGACGGGTCATGTAAGGCGGGCTCCTTTGTAACAGTTATCGCTCAGTACCACGCATCCGGCAGTTGCGCCTTTCTTGCGCTGACGAAGGACTCGAGTTCTTCTTTTAACGAAGGATCAATCGCCGGGGGCTCGTAATCTTTAAGCATCTGCTGCCAGCGCTTATTGGCCCGCGAACGCATGTCATGGGCACCGCCCTCTTCCCAACTCTCTACATTTTCGCTGTCACTGAGTCGAGGCTCATAAAAAGCGTTCTGGTAGTGACGCATGGTGTGCGCCGAACCCAGGAAATGTCCGCCCGGGCCCACTTCGCCATAAGCGTCTTTGGCAAAAGCCTCATCAGAAACATCAAGGCCCTTATCGAGCACCTTCTGGTATGCCCCAAGCCGGTCTGCATCCATCACGAGTTTTTCAAAACCGGTGCACAACCCTCCTTCCAGCCAGCCTGCGGCGTGCAGCACAAAATGCGCGCCGGCCAGCATCGTCGAATGCATTGAATCGGCAGATTCATAGGCAGCCTGAGCATCTTCTATTTTGGAAGCCGTCAACGACCCGCCACATCGTAGCGGCAGGCCCAACCGACGGGCCAACTGCCCGATCGCATAATTCGACATCACCGGCTCGGGCATGCCGAAAGTCGGCGCACCGGATTTCAGCGACATCGACGACAGAAAGTTGCCCAAAACAAACGGTGCCCCTTTGCGGACCAGTTGCGCGTATGCACAGACCATCATGGCCTCCGCTACCGCCTGCGCGACACTCGCCGCCGTTGAGACCGGCCCCATCGCGCCGGAGAGAATGAACGGCACCACGACGATCCCCTGGCCGCGGCTGCAGTAGACGCGTACCGCCTCGGTAACTACCTTATCCACCAGCAAAGGGGAGTTGGTATTGACGTTACCCATGATCACGCAGTGTTGATCCAGGGTCTCACGGCCGAAGACAATCTCGGCCATATTAACACTGTCCTGCGCCCGGCTCATCTCCGTGATGGCACCAAGGTGGGGCTTGTCAGACAGGGTCATGTGCGCCAACAGCATATCGAGATGACGCTTGCTGACCGGCACATCACAGGGCTCGCAGGTCACAAAACCTCCGTGATGCAGGGCCGGCGACATATAGGTCAGTCTGACGAGATCCTGAAAAGACGCGATGTCGCCATAACGCCGACCCTTCTCAAGATCCCGCACAAAAGGGGCGCCGTAGATGGGCGCAAACACCTGATGCTGGCCGCCGATCGTGACGGAGCGCTTGGGATTTCGGGCGAGTTGGCGGAAACTGCTTGGGGCGTCGCGGCAGATCTCGCGGATCCAGTCAGCCGGCGCGCAGACCACGTCTTCCTCGACCCGGACCTCGGGTTGTGCCCGCCACAGCGCCAGAGCTTCGGGATCATCGCGAAATGCGATACCCACATCCTGGATGATCCAGTCTACCTGCGCTTCCAGGCGCGCGATCGCATCGCTATCGAGCGGATCGAAAAACGGCAGCCGGCGCTCAATCTGCGACTCAATACGGGCGGTGGCCTTCTGCGAGCGGTCACGGGCAGTTCTGTTTCGACGGGCCATGCTGTTTTCCTCTGGGCGTTGGCTCGCGACTGATCAACCGGGCCAAGACCGACAATCCGCGTAATCTTCCACGGACGTGCCGCCCGAGTTTATCCTGATGCGACACGGGCGAGTATTGTGCCGGGTAGGACTCATTCAAGCGCCCGCGATCTGCGGCGCTAAAGGCGTGGTTAACTCAGCGCGGGATAAGGGCTTTCAGCAGATCCTGCGCAAAGTCCTCGACCGGCGGCGTGGCGAGACCTACCACCTTGGCACGGTCATCGATACGACGTAATTCGAGCGCTGCATCACAGGCCGGCAGTTTTGCAAACGCCTTGACTTCCATCGGTTTCATGGGGCCGCCCTGCTTGCGCAGGCTGATCTTGGAGCCTTCCGACAGGTCATCCCAGTAACCGGTTTCCGTTGCGCAGAGGTACCGCTTGGCGGGTACATGCAGGCGCACCGGTTCTGTCACCTCTGGCAAAAACGCCTGCGAAAGCCAGTTGGCGCCGACAATCTCGTGCCTCAGATCGCGGGCCTGGTTCCGCTCATCCTGTGCAGCATCCGCCATCAGAAAGTGGCCAATGTCGTGCAATAAGGCCGCAGCAACCGCTACGCTGGTACCCTGCTCCGAGCGGGCCAGCAAGGCGCTTTGCACGGCATGCTGTAGCTGACTGATCTCCTCGTCGTAACACCAGTCAACACCGCGCTCAACGAGGACTGCCAGTAAGGCTGCGACAAACCGCCCGTCATCCTGACAGTCTGACCTTCTTGGGACTGGTGTCTTGGCCATCTTAAGGATGGAGCTTTCTTACGGCCCAGTCATCGATCGGTGAGCGCGCCATATCGAACGCGGGAGAGGTGTCCATAAAATCGTGGGTGTGCACGATGATCGTGTCATCGCGAAACAGCACGACCCCATACGCCGGCGGTTCAAAGTTGCCCTTAAGGGAGCTGTCCGTCATATCGAGCTGCACCTGGTGGTTCATCGCCCGCAGACTGGACATCGGGATACCCAGCCAACTGCCTGATAAGGGTCGGTGAATGTGGCCGAAAAAAAGATGGCGGATGCGATCGCGATAAGGTCTGACGATTTGCGAGAAGGCATCTTTTTGTACGAGCGAAATCCGATCCAGCGCGGGGATGCCGATATCAAAAGGCGGATGGTGCATGAAAAGATAGATCTCTTTTTCGGCGGCGGCTGCCAACTGCTGCTCAAGCCATTTAAGCCGGGCCTCACAGTACCAGCCCTCATGGTGGCCAGGCTCATTCGTATCAAGATAGATAAAGCGCCCTGCGGGCAGATCCTCAACAGATTGAATAAATCTGTTTTCATCTGAGGGGTGATCCGGGAACCACTGCCGGAACACATCCCGGCTATCGTGGTTGCCGACCAAAAGCCGAAGAGGAACCTTGAGTTGATCGAGATGACGCTTTAAATGGTCAAATGCCTCGGTCTCACCCCAATGCGTCAGATCGCCGGTAATGACGCACCGTACTGCATCGGCATGATGCCGGTTGATATCTTCAATACACCGCTTGAGCGCAACCGCCGGATCACGGCCGTAAAGGGTTTCGCCTTGTGGAATAAAGTGGGTGTCGGTGAAGTGAATGATTTTCATGGTTTGACTTTCAGGGGCTCGCCTTCATTGGATTCACTCTGGCTTGATAGTGCAGTGTTCGCGCTCGTGCAGCCGCGCCAGATACCGGGAAAGCTGCGTAAACGCGGCAAGATAGCCGGTATTGGCCGCCCAGTTGATGCTCCACCCGACGATAATGTCCGTGACACTGAATCGATTACCGATCAGGAAATTCCTCGAGGCGAATTCTTTGTCCAGTACATCCAGTGCACGCTGAATCTCTTTTGCATTAGAGGCCGTGACCTCTGCCGAACGGTGTTCCTCGGAATAAGCGCGGGTGTGTTTGAAATCGCTCCACAGATAAGCATCCAATTCGGTCAGCACAAATGAGGTCCACTGGGCGTGCTGGGCTCGCTCATAGGTCCCCACTGCGCCGATCAGCATGGGTTCCGCAACGAGGTCACACAGGTGCTCGCAGATCGGTGCCGATTCGAACAGCGGCTGACCATCAATCAGGATCGCGGGCATCTTGCCCTGCGGATGCAAGCCACGCAACTCCTTGCTGTGCAGCAGGGCACGGTCATCAACATATTCGTAGGCGAGTCCCAGTTCATCCAACGTCCACCGGCACCGTGCCGAGCGTGTCCGGCCCATGCCGTACAGTTTAATGTTGAGTGTCATCGGGGCTCCTGCAAAGTGTGTCGTCGCCGGTTGCCGGACAAAAATCGTAAGGACGCGTCATCCCCGCATGCGCGATCCGTCCGCGTCAAAGAGCATCTGATGAATTCTTCTTGCCGGGCGCATATCCCCTAGGATCTCGATTTTGGCCTCGAGATCATCACTCAGCGACGCGACGTCAACGAGCGCCAGAGCGATGGACTTTTGCGCGGTATGTGAATATCCGCCCGAGGTGCAAAAGCCTTTCACCTCCCCATCGATCCAAACAGGCTCATACCCGACGGCATCGGCATCATCTGTATCGACCTCAAACATCACCAGTTTTCTTGCCGCGCCACTCTGGCGTTCAGCCACAACCGCGCTGCGCCCGATGAAGTCTGCTCCTTTGTTGAACGCCACAAAACGATCCATGCCCGTCTCTGCCGGGGTGTAGTCCGGAGAAAACTCACTCAGCCAACTGCCAAAGAACTTGTCGAGACGCAAACTCATCATTGCGCGCATCCCAAAAGGTCGCATACCGTGCTTCTGACCGGCAGCAAAGAGTGTGTCCCAAAGAGACCGCTGGTCCATTGCATCCGTATAGATCTCGTAACCCAGGTCTCCGGTATAGCTCAACCGCTGTACGATGCAGTCACACATCCCCACGGTCATCCGCTTGACGTCCATAAACAAAAACGATTCGGCCGACACGTCAGCACGGGTCACCTCGGCCAACACATTACGGGCCATGGGGCCTGCAATCTGAAAGCCTGTGCGTCTGTCAGAAATATTCTCGATGTCGATCCCTGCCTCAAGATGGCGTCGCAGCCATCGCTCATGCACCGACTGGTACCCGTAGGAAGAGGTCAGCTGGAATTCCTCCTCTCCGAGACAGGAGATGGTGAAGTCACCAATCAGTCGTCCTTTGGGAGACAGCATAGGGGCGAGGCTCACCCTTCCCATATCGGGAATCCGGCCGGCCATAATCCGGTCCAGCCAAGCCCGCGCACCTGAACCGGTCACCGAGAACTTGCTGAAGTTCTGAACCTCATTGATGCCGACCCGCTCCCTGACGGCCTTTACTTCCCGAGCGGTAGCCGCAAACGCATTGGAGCGTCGAAACGACGGTGTTTCATATCTCGGCTCATCTTCGCTGGCAAAGTAATTTGCCACCTCAAGGCCGAACTGCTGGCCAAAAACGGCGCCGAGCGATTGCTGGATGTCATAGACCGGCGTGGTTCTGAAGGGTCGTGCCGCCGGCAACTCCTCGTTGGGGTAACTGACGGAAAATCGCTTCTGGTAGTTTTCGATGACCTTGGGCAGGGTATAGCCCGGGTTGATCCAC
>MDTD01202580.1_pt1 | contig 15138 bp, 14 predicted proteins | sample 811221 | NCBI WGS metagenome assembly MDTD01 (sample SAMN05326646, study PRJNA326480) | marine metagenome | isolation source: seawater | place: Pacific Ocean: South West | collected 2011
AACACTCTTTACTGCATTTCTAGGTGTTTATTTACTCAAAATAGGAACGTTTAATAATGTGAGAAATTTGCAGAAAAAAATACTTGAAGGCATCAGGCCCGATCAAGAGATAGTAAATGGTATTTCTAATTTAATCAGCGCAGTTCTACTTATTCTTCCGGGTATATTGACTGATTTTCTTGGCGCTTTGTTACTATCTAGGTCGATTCAAACCTTATTAATCTCATATATGCCTAATATGTCTAAAAACAGTTATAATTACTCGTCAGGAGGCCACAAAAAGACTATAATTGACGTCGAGCACAAGAAAAGTGATGATTAGAAAACCCTTGGTTTGGGCTTGAAATATCTCAAAACACCCATATACTACTGCTATCAGAGCATTTGGGGGCTCGCAAATAATTGAAACTAGAGGACAGACTATGAATATAAGACCTTTGCACGACCGTGTTATTGTTAGAAGAATGGAAGAGGAGAAAACATCTCCAGGCGGTATCGTGATTCCTGATTCAGCAACAGAAAAGCCTATCAAAGGGGAAGTTCTTGCTGTAGGTAAAGGAAAAATTCTTGAGAGCGGCGAAGTAAGACCTCTCGATGTAAAAGTGGGTGATATGATATTGTTCGGAAAATATTCAGGAACAGAAGTAAATGTGGATGGTGAAGAACTTCTTGTAATGAGAGAAGACGACATCACAGCAATAATAAATTAATTTATCTAGAGGAAAATAAAATGACAGCAAAAGAAGTAAAATTCGGAGATAGCGCAAGAAAAAAACTAGTTGCAGGTGTTAACATACTAGCTAATGCCGTAAAGACTACCTTAGGTCCTAAAGGACGTAATGTGGTTCTTGATAAATCTTTCGGTGCACCAACAGTAACTAAAGACGGTGTATCAGTCGCAAAAGAAATAGAATTAAAAGATAAATTTGAGAATATGGGTGCACAAATGGTAAAAGAAGTAGCATCCCAAACTTCTGATGTAGCTGGTGATGGAACAACAACTGCTACTGTTGTGGCACAATCAATATTGAAAGAGGGCTTGAAATGTGTTGCAGCAGGAATGAACCCAATGGATCTCAAAAGAGGAATCGATAAAGCAGTTACCGTCGCGGTTGAGAGCTTACAAAAAATGTCTAAACCTTGTACGGACCAAAGTGCTATCGAGCAAGTAGGAACCATATCTGCTAATTCAGATACTGATATTGGTTCGATTATAGCCGAGGCGATGGGTAAAGTAGGCAAAGAGGGAGTTATTACAGTGGAGGAAGGTCAATCACTAGAGAATGACTTAGATGTAGTAGAGGGTATGCAGTTTGATAGAGGCTACCTCTCACCTTACTTTGCAACAAATCAACAAACGATGACTACTGAACTAGAGGATCCATATATTCTTCTCTATGATAAGAAAATAGCTAATATAAAAGATATGCTACCAGTCTTAGAAGGTGTCGCGAAAGCTAGCAAGCCACTATTAATTATCGCTGAGGATGTTGAAGGGGAAGCCTTAGCAACTTTAGTTGTTAACAGTATTAGAGGTATTGTAAAAGTGGCAGCGGTAAAAGCTCCAGGATTTGGTGATCGAAGAAAAGCCATGCTTGAAGATATAGCAATTCTTACAGGCGGTACTGTAATCGCAGAGGAAGTTGGTCTAAGTTTAGAGAAAGCTGATATAAGCGTATTAGGTACAGCAAAGAAAATAAATGTAACTAAAGAAAACACCACTATAATTGATGGTGGTGGTAAAAAAGCAACAATCGAGGGTCGAGTAAATCAAATTAGATCTCAAATTGAAGAGGCAACTTCCGACTACGATAAGGAGAAGATGCAAGAACGTGTAGCTAAATTAGCAGGCGGAGTTGCAGTTATCAAAGTAGGAGCAGCAACTGAAGTAGAAATGAAAGAGAAAAAAGCTAGAGTTGAGGATGCACTACATGCAACTAGAGCTGCTGTTGAGGAAGGTGTCGTTCCTGGTGGTGGTGTTGCTATGATAAGAGCAAGGGCGGCTTTAGATAAAATTAAAGGTGATAACCCTGATCAAGATCAAGGAATACAAATAGCCAAGCAAGCTATGCAAGAGCCATTAAAACAAATTGTTACGAATGCAGGCCACGAAGGTTCTGTAATCTTAGCGAAAGTACAAGAAGGGAAAGACTCATTTGGATATAACGCTGCAACCTCTGAATATGGTGATATGTTGAAAATGGGTATACTAGACCCTACCAAAGTAACCAGAACTGCATTACAAAATGCATCGTCGATAGCTGGCTTAATGATAACTACCGAATGTATGGTAACTGAACAAGCTTCTGACGATCAGGGTCAAAGTCCTGCACCAGCTATGCCAGATATGGGCGGCATGGGCGGCATGGGAATGGGCGGCATGGGAATGTAAATATCCAACAACCATTTCAATAATAAAAGCTCTCGCTTATAACGAGAGCTTTTTTTTGTGATATTGTCAATATTAATAAAAGCTATCAGTAAGCTATAGATGTTACAATAATATATGAAAAAAATTTGGCTAGATAGTTATCCAGAACATGTTCCAAGTGAATTATCAAATCCTGAATTTAATTCCATCCAAGAAATATTTAGGTATGCATCTAAAAAGTTTTCTAACTTAGTTGCTTTTAATAATCTCGGTTCTAATCTTAGTTTTAAAAAAACAGCTTTACTATCAGATAAGTTCTCAGCTTATCTTAGTAATGTCCTCAAACTCAAAAAAGGTGACAAAGTTGCGTTGATGCTACCTAACCTGTTAACATTTCCTGTTTCATTTTTTGGATCTCTTAACATAGGCGCAATCGTAATAAACGTAAATCCATTATTTAAATCTCGAGAAGTTAAAAGTTTGCTTACAGATTCCGGTGCTGAGACAATTATTATTCTTGATAAGTTTCTGAATGAGCTAAAACCAATACTCAGCGAGACTAAAATAAAGAATGTAATTGTTTGCAGGCCATCTGATTTATTAAGTTTTCCTATGAGTATGATCATAAGAGTTCTATTTTTGTTTAAAAGTAAATCTCAAAAAATTAGTAATGATTATATCTTATTCAGTGATGTAATTAGAACTAGAAAAAAGTTCCAAAATATATCTATATCTAGAGATGATATTGCATTACTTCAATATACCGGAGGTACTACTGGGAACTCGAAAGCAGCAGTTTTAACTCACCATAATCTTGTCTCAAATATAGCACAACTACAATTATGGGTTAATAATATACTCTCAGAGGGCAAAGAAATAATAGTAACAGCCCTTCCAATGTATCATATTTTCTCACTTACCGTAAATCTACTGTTTTTCTATAAAATAGGTTCAAAGAATATATTAATTACGAATCCTAGAGATTTAAAATCTTTCGTTAAGACTCTTTCTCGAAATAAATTTACGGTTATTACTGCTGTAAATACATTATTCAATTTGTTACTTACAAGTACAAAATTCAAGAATACAAATTTACAATCATTAAAATTTTCTGTTGGTGGAGGAATGGCTGTTCTAAAATCAACAGCTAAAAAATGGAGATCCGTAACAGGCTGTGAAATTACACAAGGTTATGGTTTGACTGAAACCTCGCCCATTGTTACTGTGAATCCAGTAGGTAATAGTTTTAATGGATCTATTGGGTTGCCCTTACCATCTACAGAAATTTCAATTAGAGATGAAAATAATAATGAGATTCCTATTGGAGAATCGGGAGAACTCTGTATTAAGGGACCGCAAGTAATGACCAAATATTGGAATAGGGATACTGAGACTAAAGATTCTTTCAGTAATGATGGATTCTTTAAAACTGGAGATATAGCAAAAATTGATAAAAATGGTTATTTATATATTGTGGATAGAAAAAAAGACATGATCATTTCATCAGGGTTCAATGTCTATCCTAATGAGATTGAGGATTATGTATCTGGTTTTCAAGGTGTTACCGAGTGTGGGGTAGTAGGTAAACCCGATATAAATAGAGGTGAAAGCATCATTCTCTATGTAGTCAGGGATGATGAGAGAATCTCTGAGAGTGATATATTGGAACATTGCAGGAAAGGTCTTACAATATACAAGCAACCAAAAAAGATAGTATTCATCAGCGAGATACCCAAGAATAATGTTGGGAAAATTTTACGAAGGAAGCTACGTGAAATTGATTAAATGCTGAATAAAACAAGATGGTCTATCTCTAGTCTTATGCCTATTACTTCATTGATAGAATGATCATGATGACTTGGGGTTAAACAAAGGATATTTTGCCCATCTTTCAATTCAAGCTTGTATAGAAAATCAGGTCCAAAAAACTTCTTCTCTATGACTCGAGCGGATTCTGTAGATCCATCATCATGAATTACATCATCGGGTCTTACCATAACATCGACATTATCATTAGCCTTATATGGAATAGTATCACCGAATAGTTTTCCAAGAGGAGTAGCAACATGATTAGAATCAATTACCGTACCTCTTATAAAACATCCATTCCCACAAAAATGAGCAATCTCTTTTGAAGAAGGTTTATGATATATATTATAAGGAGTATCGTTTTGAATTATTCTTCTATCTGACAGGTACGCTATCTTATCCGATAATTGAAAAGCTTCTTTAATATTATGGGTGACAAATACAGATGTTATTTTTTCATTTTTCAGTAGAGACTTTACATCTGCTATTAAAAGATCTTTGAGCTCTTCATCAAGTGCGCTAAATGGCTCATCAAACAGGAGTAATTCAGGTTTAGGTGCTAATGCTCTCGCTATAGCGATACGCTGTTGCTGGCCACCTGATATTTCATGAGGAAATTTTTCAAGAATATTTTTGATATCTAGAAGGTCTGATAGTTTGTTAAGCCTTGAATTTTTTTCAGATATTTCATGTTTTGATATACCAAACAAAATATTTTCTGCACAATTTAGATGTGGAAATAATGCCAAATCTTGAAATATAATACCCACATTTCTTTGATAAGGTTTTATAAATAAATTGCCATCATCTACTATTTTCTCATTTAGAATTATGCGTCCAGAGTTTATTTGATCGAAACCAGCGATTACTCTTAATAGTGAACTCTTACCAGATGCACTTGGTCCAATAACTGAAATTATTTCTTCAGGTAAAATATCTAAATTAAGGTTATCTAGAATAAGGTTATTGTTAATAGAGTACGAAATACTTTTGATTTCAAGTTTTGAGCTTCTCATTTTTATCTATAATTGTATTATTTATTAATATTATAACAGGAATCAGACCGATAATAATCAACATTAGCGAGGGTGACGCAATATACATTAATTGTTCTGATAATGCCAATTCATAAACATTAATTGCTAACGTATCAAAATTAAAAGGTCTAAGTATCAAGGTTGCAGGAAGCTCCTTGATAATATCTACGAAAACTAGTATCAAAGATGTGACGATTGTAGTTTTCATCATAGGAATATGTATTCTACTAAGAGCAATCGCTGGATTCAATTGGAATGTATTTAGCGTCAAGTCAATATTTTTTTTAATCTTACTTAATCCTGCTTCTGTAGCGTTAAGCGAAAGCGTTGAAAACCTAACGAGATATGCAATAAATAGTGCTACAAGAGATCCGCTAAAGAAATATAATGGCTCATCAAATAAAAATGACTGAATGTTGTCTATTGATGTAACGAAAATTATAATACCAACAGCTATTACTACCCCAGGTATAGAATAACCTAAAGAAAAAATCTTTAAAGCAATATTTGTAAATTTATCATTCATTATTCTATTTTTGTATGAGGAGTAGATTGATATTAGGACTATCAAAATTGCAGATATGCTTGCTATGAAAATAGAATTCATAATAATATTTAAGAAATTCTCCCTGAGTGCATATTCGAATGTATTTAGTAACCATATTATCAATTGAACAATTGGTATTATAAATCCTAGTAATACAACTATAGAACACCACAAGGAAACAAGTACTGCTTTTTTACCATAAAGTTTCATTTCTAGTGGAATTTTATTCTTTTGTGACGAATGGTAATATTCTCTACTTCCACGTGAATATTTTTCTATTATTATCAAGATAAATACGAATGATAGAAGCAAAGATGCAAGATGAAGAGCGCTAGATTCATCACCTAGAGCAAACCATGTGCGATATATTCCTGTTGTGAATGTTGCAACCCCATAATAATCCATAGTCCCAAACTCAGCTACCGTTTCCATAATAACTAAACTTAACCCTGCAACTATTGCTGGTCTTGCAAGCGGAAGCCCTATGCGGTTAAAAGAATTAATATCATTTAAACCTAGAGATTTACCTACTTCAAGTGCACAGTATGATTGCTCTCTAAAGGATGAATAACATAGGAGATATACATACGGATATAAACTAATACTTAAAACAAAAATTGAGCCATAAATATTTCTTATGTCTATTAAATGAAAAAGTTCCCTCCCTAAATTGAAATTGTTGTCTAGAGCATCAAATAGAAAACCAGATGGTTCTGTCAATCCCGCATAGATATACGCCGAGATATAAGCAGGTATTGCAATTGGCATAACTAATAACCACTTAAAAATATTTTTACCTGGAAAGTTATACATTACAACTAACCATGCTGAAGATACACCAATGATAACTGTGAATAGTGATACAAAAAAGGTTATAAACATCGTATTGAAGATATAATCATCAATCAATGTTGATCTCAAATGAACCCATAGTTCACTAGATGGATAGAAGAGAAAAGAGAAGACAGTGAGGATTGGTATTAGGACGATAGTTATTATTAATAAAAGTATTATTCTATCGTTATAAAAACCTAGTTGTTTCACTTTTCTTTACTTCCAACCGACTCTATCAAATATCATCACAGCTTTTCTGTTATTTTTACCTAATTCACCCAGATTTAACGTGTCCTTTTTGAATGGGTATCCCCATGACTCAACAATTTTACTAACAGCTATATTATCCCTTATAGGATATTCATGATTAGCTTGTGCGTAAAGTTCCTGGGCTATATCACTTGCTAGATATTCAAGGAGTCTGATAGCATTCGCCTCATTTTTTGAATATTTTATGATAGCTGCACCACTTATATTTATATGTGCACCACTGCTTTCTTGGTTAGGGAAAAAAACTGATATTTTTTCTGCATATTTTCTCTCATTATCTTTCTCGGATGAAATCCATTTGCCTAAATAATATGTATTTGCTATTGTGACATCGCATTCACCCATGACTACTGATGTCATTTGAGTTCTATCGTTACCCTTTGGATCTTTTGAGAAATTACTTTTCACATCTCTCGCCCATTGTTCTGCATTATCTTCCCCTAAATTTGAAATAATTGATGCTAACAATGACTGGTTGTATATATTACTGGACGACCTGATACATATTCTATTTTTCCATTTCTTATTTGCTAAATCTTCATATGTGGACAAATCAGAAATTTTAACTTTATCTGGATTATACATAATAACTCTTGATCTAATCGATAGCCCAAACCAATACCCATCTTCGTCTCGAAGATAGCTTGGAATTAGTTTATTTAATTTTTTGGACGATATTCGTTTCAACAGACCATCTTCCTTTGCTTTAAAAAGGTTTCCTGCGTCAACTGTCAAAAGTACATCTGCTCTTGTATTTTGCCCCTCTTGTTTAATTCTTTTTTGCAATACCTTTGCTTTGCCGGAAATCACATTAACTTTTATACCGGTATCATTTTGGAACGCATCTACAAGTGGTTGTAAAAGATATCCCTTTCTTGCACTGTAAATATTTACTTCATCAGCAGATACACTCGTTACTGCTATAGAAAAACTAACAATTACTATTTGCATTATTAACAATATATTTGGATGATTCTTTGCTAACTGATTATGTGTTTTGTCTCCAATGATCATGTTGCCTCCAAGCAAGTTAAATATAAAAATGAGAATGATTCTCATTATACACCAAAAAATCTGATTACAAATACTCTGGAACGCTAATTTTTTATAATAATTTTATTAAAAATAGAAGTACTTTCGGGATTTAAGACATGATATGCTTTTCATTTAAATATCGCTAAAAACTAATGATAATTTCTGATATTAAAGGGAAAATATGGCTTAATGGCACTTTCTGTGATTGGAAAGATGCTAATATTCATGTTCTTTCTCACACATTACATTATGGAACTGGTGTTTTTGAAGGTGTCAGAGCATACAAAACAGATAAAGGAACTTGCATTTTCAGATTACAAGATCATACCGAGAGACTTTTTCAGTCCGCTAGTCTAATTGGGATGGATATTCCTTACTCTAAAAATGAATTAATGGATGTGCAAAAAGCATCTGTTAAAGAAAATCAACTTGAGAACGCGTACATTAGACCAATTTGTTTTTATGGTAATGAGGGGATGGGCTTACGTGCAGACAACTTGAGAGTTCATGTTGCTATTGCATCATGGGACTGGGGACCTTACCTTGGAGCGGAAAAAATTAATAATGGAATCAAAGTTAAAATCTCCCAGTTTCCAAAAAGAGAACCTGAGGCTATGTTATATAAAGCTAAAGCGACAGGAAACTATCTTAATTCAATGTTAGCTCTAACTGATGCACTAAAATGTGGATTTGATGAAGCATTAATTCTTGGAGCAGATGATTCCGTTAATGAAGGCTCGGGTGAAAATTTCTTTCTAGTAAAAAATAACAAACTTATTACACCTGATCTGATAACAGTGTTAGACGGAATTACCAGAAAAACGGTTATTGATTTAGCAAAAGATCTAGAGATTCATACCGAAGAAAGAAAAATTAAAACTCAAGAAGTATTTGATTGTGATGAAGCTTTCTTTACAGGTACAGCTGCTGAAGTGACACCTATTATCCAAGTTGATAATCAACATATATCTAATGGTGAGCCAGGACCTATAACCAGAAAACTACAGAGTAGTTACTTTGATTTAATTCATGGCAAGAGTTCAAAATACAACAACTGGTTGAGTTTAGTTTGATATAACCTATTTATGATTGAAAAAAAGAAAATATTGGTTCTTGGCGATGTAATGTTGGATAGATATTGGACAGGCAAAGTTAATAGAATTTCTCCAGAAGCACCTGTCCCGGTTGTTGATATCGCAGAAACTTTTGACAAACCTGGTGGAGCAGCAAATGTAGCGAAAAACCTAGCAGATTTTGGTATGGATGTTACACTTGTCGGTCTGATTGGCAATGACGAGATAAGTAACTCACTTAAATCTATAATTTCCAGTACAAACATCTCCTTTCATCCAATTGTTGATACGAATATTAGAACAACCTTAAAATTAAGAGTAATTGATCAGAACCAACAACTCCTGCGCATTGATCATGAGGATGCTAACATATCAAAAAAAATTAAGACTTCTTATGAAAGAATAAAGAAACTATTAAATAATTGCGACGGTATTGTAATTTCTGATTATGATAAAGGTGCGGTTAAACCAATTATACAAGAAGTCATTCGAGATGCTAATGCTCTAAATCTTATGACATTCATAGACCCAAAAGGAAGTGATTTCAGCATTTATAAATCATCTACATTAGTAAAACCTAATTTATCTGAATTTGAATTGATTATGGGTAAATCAAAGAATTTAGTTGAATTTGAGGATAATGGGAAAAAACTGAGAGAGCAGCTAAAAATAAAGTATCTTTTGGTCACGAGAGGTAAAGATGGCATGGCATTATTTTCTGAGAAAGGTGTGCAATTTTTTGAATCTATTAAAAAAGATGTTTTTGATGTAACTGGAGCAGGTGATACTGTAATCTCAATCCTATCTTCATATGTTTTAGCAGGAGAAAGCGTAGCTGAATCAGTAAGATTATCAAACATTGCAGCAAGTTTATCTGTCCTGAAGTTAGGATCAACAAGTGTCAGTCAAAAAGAGTTAGAAAGTGAATCAAAAAAATAATAAACTAATTTCGTCTTTAGATAGTCTGGTTGAATTGTGCAACAGACATAGAAGTAATGGAAATAAGATTATAATGACAAATGGTTGTTTTGATATTTTGCATACTGGCCACATTTATCTACTAAACGAGGCTAAGAAGTTAGGAGATCTTTTAATAGTCGCTCTAAATAGTGACTCATCAGTAAAATTGAACAAAGGCACTACAAGGCCAATTAATATTGAGCTTGATAGAGCATATGTTCTATCTGCTGTTCAAAATGTTGATTATATTATTATTTTTGACGAAGAAACGCCTGAGAAAGTAATTTGTACGATTCTCCCAGATATTCTTGTCAAGGGTAGTGACTACAAAGATAAATACATTGCTGGACAGCAATGTCTTGAGAAAATTGGTAAAAAAATAACTTTAATAGATTTGATAGAGGGAAAATCAACTACAAACTTAATTAATAAATTAGACAATATTAGCTCATAATTTTATTAATCATTGCTTTGACGTCTTCGATTTTTATTAATGACATTGCTTTTTTGTTTCTCACCCTAAACCCCCACTGAACATCATCCTCACTCTTATTTTCAAATATTTTCAATGCATCAGGATATTTATTTATTGTGTATTTCATGTTCCGGTAAGGCCCAGTTCTTTTGGGATTAGAAGTTGCATACAATCCAACAACAGGTTTATGAAGCATTGATGCCATATGAAGTGTTCCTGAGTCTGGGCCTATGTATGCATCGCAGTTTTCAAGTATAATATATAATTCCTCTAAATCCGTTTTTGCAATAAGATTATCAATGTAGTTAATACCACTAAATGTTTTTGATTTTTCTACTTCGTACTTGCTTGATCCACCAACAACTATTGTTTTTATTTGATATTTTTTGTATAAAAAATATGAAATATCCTTATAATACTCTAGATTCCACTCTCTATAATTAAACCTTCGTGAGCTAGTAAAAGGATTGATTACTACATATTTTGAAGTGACTAATTTTTTTTGTAAATCATGATTTACTATATTCAGAGACCAGTCTAGTTTCTCCTCATTGATTGAAATTTTCTTTAAGAAGCAGAAAAAAGTATCAAGGACATGTATATTTTTTCGGCAATTTATTTCCTCATTATTAAAAAAGAAGTGAAAATTCCTTGATAAAGGTTTACTAAAGCCAATTCTTCTATTTGATTTTATTATCATACTCAATATGTTAGATCTTAAAGAAACCTGCATATGAAGCAATACATCGAATGTGATAGACTTTCTCAATTTATATAATTGCCTGATGCTTCTATATAGCTTCTTTTTATCAATTACAATAAATCTAACATTTTTGATATTTTTTACTAATTCATATTCTGTTTTGTTGATAATCCATGTAATATCTGTTCTATGATTCTCATTTTTTATAGCATTAATGATGGGAATCATATGAGTAACGTCTCCTAATGAGGATAATCTTAAGAGACAGACAGATTTTAGAGGGTGCTTTTCTCTGTACATGCAATATTCATGATAATCAAAAAAATTCATAATGACATCATTTTTTATGATGAAGAGATAGATTTAGACGTAAATAAAGTAATAAATGATGAAGTTTATGACACAGATCATAATTTGAATATTGAGGTTATTAATCAGGAAAAATGGATCAAGAAGCATTTTATTAGAAAGGGACACATGACATTTTTAGGTGATAGATATATAAGGCCTCTTTTTGGATTAACAAAAACTCGATCTTACTCAGAATTTTATATTCTTAACTATTTATATAAACGTAATTTTAATACCTGTAAACCTATAATGGGTTGGGTATCAAATAAGAATATAATGTTTTATAGTGCTAGCTTAATTGTAGAGAGATTAAATAATACAGTGACATTATCTGAATATATAAAAAATAATGCAAACAAGACACTCTTTTCTAGTATTGGTCAACAAATATCATTAATGCATAACTTAGGTGTTTATCATGGAGACTTAAATGCTAGTAACATTTTAGTCAGAATAAACGAAGAGTCATCAAATAAACCTAGTAATCCATCTACTGTTACCACTGATATTTATATAATTGATTTTGATAAATCATTTATTGGAGTCAATCAGAGACTAGTCTCAGGTTTTATGAGAAATAATTTATCAAGACTGAGACGATCACTAATCAAGTTAGGTTACAGAGATCATCTAGAGAAATACTGGAAATCACTAATTGAGGGATATTCATTAAGATGAAAGTTACTAGACATACTTTTTGATTATTGAGTAATAGTCATCTAAAACTATTATTTTTTTGCGTAAAAGACTCCTAGCATTATCTCCAAATAAATCCCTTCTCTGTTTAGATTTTAGGAGACGCTCAAAAACGTGTTTAAGTGATTTCGAATTCTTAACCATAATCATTGAATTATTCTTGAGAAATTCCTCTGTCTCGTCAACAAAATTATACATGTATGGCCCGACTATTATTGACTTCCCTAAAGATGCAGCTTCAAGAAAATTCTGCCCACCATGATCAACAAGTGAACCACCCATGAAAACGAATTCACAATGCTGCATAAAATCTTCAAGCTCCCCAATTGTGTCCGCAATATAAATCTGTGTATTGTTTCTTATTTTGTCTTTTTTACTTCTTATGGCAACTCTCACTAAACTCAGAGGGATATCAGATAGGATGTCTCCCAGTCTTTCAGGATGTCTTGGAACTATAACCAAAAGTGTCCTCTTATCATTTATTTTAAGCCACTCAGTAATAATTTGTCTTTCTTCACCAGGGTGAGTAGATGCAGCTAAGACATATTTTCTTTCAATTAGCCTATCCCTTCCAATGTCATTTGAAGATTCGCATAACTTTATATTTCCTAGAACAGATACTTTCTTTTGATTTGCACCAAGAATGAGATAATTTTCTTTTTCTCTCTCGGATTTACAATAAATTCCATTGATCAAACTTAGTGTATTGACATATATCTTTTTTATCAACATATTTGCATTAAGAGTTTTTTTTGACAAACGAGCATTTACAATAATTATGGGAGTTTTTCTTTTCGCGCATATATTGATCATATTTGGCCAAATTTCTGTCTCGATGATTATGCAAATTTTTGGATTTATTGCTTTAATAAATCTACCTATTGTTAAAAGAAAATCAAATGGAAGGTAATAATGTTTGAAGTTCTCGTTTGATTTATCTAATATTGCTTTTGATGATTTTGTTGTGGTAGTTATGACTATTTGATCGTTTAAATTTTTCTCTCTAAAGGTTTTCAATAGTTTTAGTGCAATTTTGGTCTCCCCAACAGATGATGCATGCAACCAAATAGTCTCCTGATTTTTTTTGAATGAAAGTAATCCTAAACGCTGTTTTATAAAACTACTATCATTACCTCTTTGCAAAGAATCGTAGAGAATTTTGATTATTATTATTGGAGACAGAATATAAACTAAAAGGTTGTATATAAACATTGATAATTATTATTTACCAGACCAATATCGAGTTTATTTCTTTGATTTCATCAATCCCAATTTGAGATGTATATTGTTTTATATTCAGATCAAGTAAAATAAAATTTAAAGTTGAATCAACATATCTGTTTTTTGCTTTGATTAACTCTATCTTAGATTGTTGTAGTTCAGTATCTGTATAAACCCCAGTTCTGAAACCTTGTTTAGCAGAAATATATTTGAGGTCATGCAATTTATATATCTCTCTATGATTATTTACAAGTTCTCTTTGTATATTATATTTTGCAATCTTATCAGCAATTTCTTTTTCTAATATTTTGAGTGTTTGTTCATATTTAATCTGAGCATTCTCTAATTTATATCTTGACTCATTAACTTTAGCAGATTGGTAACCTCCTTGGTAAATCGGAAGAGTCATTGTTAAGCCCACAGAGCTTGATTCTCTTTTATTAGCTCCAAATCTCGCGCCACCAGTAATGTCTGAATAATCATAAGAGGCGATCAGATCAATTGTAGGAAAATGTTGAGCTTTATTAGATTCAAAGATATTTTGTGAGATATCTAAATCGTAATTAGCCATTTGTATTATTTCATATTTTGAAGTTGCTTGGTTAAGTACATCAGATAATTTATATTGATTGTTAGGTATTTTAATTTCAGTATTTACATTATGAATATCTGATATTTTTTTACCAACAAAAATATATAGATCCCCTCTAGAATTCTCTTGCTCATTTTGAGCTATGTCTCTATCAATTTTTGATGATTCAACATCAGACTTAAATCTTAAAAATTCAATTTTTGTAATAGAACCATTTGAATGTAATTTATATGCATTAGATAATTTCTTCTCCGAGAGCTTTAGTAGTTCTTTTTTCTCTCTAAGATTATTAGTATGTGAAATAAGCCTAAAGTAGAGCTCCGTCGTCTTCAACGCAATTCTTTTCTTTTGAAGAATGAGATACTTTTCAGATTTTTTTATAACTGCATCAGATTTAGCTAATTCGTCAAAAAAAGCTAGACGGAATATTGGTTGTTGTAGAGTGAGGCTATAGTTATCAGTATTAAAGTCCGTATTATCTCCTGGCCCAATATATCTGTTTATAGTAGTTTCTCTTGTTCCTGCTTGAAAATTAATTTCTGGGAATATTGATGCAGCAGTTTGATTATATTGTTGTAATGATATTTCCTTATCATTTTTGATAATCCTGTAGTCGTCATTATATTGAATAGCTCTGTTATATACATCCACTAGGTCAGCAGCATATAAATTATTACTAATTAGCAATAAAAAAAATATTTTTAGATAACTTTTATTTACGCTCATATTTTCTCATTGATTTATCAACATCATTTGCCCAACCCTCTAATCCGGTAGATAGATTAATTATGTTTTTAAACCCTACACTCTCTAAATATTTTCCTATCATTCGACTTCTAATACCATGATGGCAAACCACTATATGTACATCCTCTTTATTTAATGTATCAGCTTTTTCTTCTACTTGAAGAAGTGGTATATGTATTGAATTATCAAGATGACATATCTCGTACTCCCAATCTTCTCTAACATCAATAATTTTCACTTCTTCTTTTTCTTCTAGTAATCGTTTTATTTCTTCAGGTGTTTTTTCAATCATTTTTATTCATTCCTTTGATTATATGTTTTACATTTGTTTGTATAATATGTTCTCTAGTGTACCCATTATTTTCTGTTTTGGAAATGATTTTACCAGATTTTATAGGGGAATTTTGCTCACCTATA
>MDTD01001547.1_pt1 | contig 15136 bp, 13 predicted proteins | sample 811221 | NCBI WGS metagenome assembly MDTD01 (sample SAMN05326646, study PRJNA326480) | marine metagenome | isolation source: seawater | place: Pacific Ocean: South West | collected 2011
AAGACAAACTTCTTTGAAAAGCGTGTAGGTGATTATAGTTTAAGCTCTGATAAGAAAACAGAGGAAGCATTTTCAATGGAAGATGTTGATTTCTAAAAAATTAAATTAATATATTGATTTAAATTTAAAAATATATTAATAAATAAAATGGCTATGTTTGATGGACCTTGGTATGAATGTAGCGGACCTACTGCAAGTCAGGTTCGAGAAGATGTTTTAAAGCATATTAATATTATTAAAACAGGCAATGTTAAATATGAAAATGAAAAAGATAAAATAATTCACGAAGCATTATTTGAAATTATTCCAGATTCCAGAAATGATTTTGGCTCATGGAGGGGATATTCAACATTTGGAGTGAAAAACGAGTTAGCAAAGGAAGTTATAAAAAAAGTAAAAATTGGTTATGCATTACTTTCATTAAAAAAAAAATTTACGCCGTATATAATACATTATTTATATAAACCTGGTGGTATTAGAGCGAAGAAAATAGAAAAAACAACTATGATAGGTAAAAAAAAGTGCAACCATGGATATTGGTATAGTAACTAATAAAAAAATATAAAGATAATTTTAATAATATTATTATAATGTCGTATTGTATTGTAACTGGTTCAGGAGGATTGGTAGGCTCAGAGACCGTTAGATTTTTTAGTAATATTGGTTATAATGTTGTAGGTATAGATAATGATATGCGTAAATATTTTTTTAATACATCTACACAATCAATTACAGATATTTTAAAAAGTAAATATTCTAATTTTACTCATTATAATATTGATATAAGAAAAAAAGACGAACTAGAAACAAACATTTTTAAAAAATTAGGAAATAATATTAAATGTATAGTTCATTGTGCAGCACAACCTTCACACGATTGGGCAGCAAAAGAACCACATACCGATTTTGAGGTTAACGCAGTTGCTACACTAAATTTATTAGAACTTACTAGAAAATATTGTCAAAAAGCTAGCTTTATTTTTATGTCTACTAATAAAGTTTATGGTGATAATCCTAATAGATTGGATATAGAAGAACTTGAAACTAGGTGGGAATTAAAAGGAAGGGGGTCTATTGATGAAAATATGTCTGTTGACCATTGCAAGCATTCATTATTTGGTGTTAGTAAGCTGGCAGCAGATGCTATGGTTCAGGAATATGGTAGATATTTTAATATGAATACTGTATGCTTCAGAGGAGGATGTATTACCGGACCAAATCATCAAGGAGCAGAATTACACGGATTTTTATCATATATTGTTAAATGCATTGTAACAGGAAAACATTATAAAATATTTGGATATAAAGGAAAACAGGTAAGAGATAATATTCATTCATATGATTTGGTAAATGCTTTTTGGAATTATCATCAAAACCCTAGACCTGGTGCTGTATATAATATGGGAGGAGGAAGAGATAATTCACTTAGTATTCTAGAAACAATAGATTTAGTTAACGATTTAACTGATAAAAAATGGAAAAATTATGAATTATTGGAAGAAGCTAGAGCAGGTGACCACATATGGTATATTAGTGATTTATCTAAATTTAAAAAAGATTATCCTAATTGGAATATTACTTATTCTGTAAAAAGAATTATTCAAGATATTATATGTTCTATTAGTCCACAAACTATGACTGCAAATTTACAGGGAGGTATTGGAAACCAAATGTTTCAAATTGCTGCTGCTTACGCTATGTCTAGAAAATTAAATTATAATTTATTGTTCAAACTCAATCAATTCAGTGGATGTAGACAAGGAAAACATCCTTCTACTTATTATTCAAATATCTTTCAAAGTATTCATTTCACAGATAATTTTCCAGCTATAAATACTATTATAACTGAAATATCTTGGACAGCATATCCTTTATTACAACATATAAAAAATACTACTGCTGGAAATAATAAATCAATATGTCTTAATGGCTATTATCAATCAGATTATAACTGGAAAGAATATACCAATGAAATTAAACAACTTTTCACACCCGATGGTGGAATTATTTCATATTTAAAAAATAATACAGATATTTTTGAAAAATATCCTGAATTATCAAAGCCTCACGATTTTGCATTTTTAGGTGTAAGACGTGGAGATTATATCACATATGCAGATTTCCATAATCCCTGTGGAATGACATATTATTCTAAAGCATTACATAAAATGCAAAAAGATAGGTATTATATTATAACTGACGATACAGACTGGTGTAAAAAAAAATTTGTAGGAGATAAATATGTTTTTATGGATATAAAGGAAGACAAAAATATGTTACTTACAATGGCATTATTCAAAAATTATATTATTTCAAATTCAACATTTTATTGGTGGGGGTCATTCCTTTCAATATATGAAAATATACAAATTATAGCTCCTGATAAATGGGTTTTTGGCAATGCACCAAAAGATAAATATTGGTCAATTTATAGAGAAGGTATGGATATTATTGAAAGACCTGTTGAAATTAATTAGGTAATAACAACCATAATAAAACATGTTTTTATTTAAAGATAAAAATATGTTTAATTATAAATGCCTGCGCTAGAAATAGACGATTTAAATAAAATACAAATAGATGGTCTATTTGAAGTTGTTCCTACTTTTGTAGAGACAGGAACATTTTTGGGGGAAACCATTGCAAAAATGGAACCTTTTTTTGAAACACTTCATACAATTGAAATTAAACAAGAATTTTACTTAAGATTGGTTACATCTTATAAGGGTAATAAAATTAATTTCCATTTGGGAGATAGTTCAATAAAATTAAAAAAGGTATGTGAATTATTGAAAACGGATACTTTATTTTTCTTGGATGGACACTGGAGCGCAGGAATAACCGGTAGAGGTGAAAAAGATTGTCCTTTATATGAAGAACTAGAAACTATAGTAAAATATTGCAAACACAATTGTATTATTATAATTGACGATGTTAGGTTATTTGGCAAAGGTCCTAATAAGGGAAATGAAGTATGCAATTGGGAAGATATATCTGTTGATAACATTTTAAAAATTGTGAATCCTAGATTAACAAAACATTACTTTACAGATTCGAAATTAGATAAAAAAGATAGAATGATTTTACATTTTTATAAGTAGAAATAAAGAAATTAAATATAATATTCTTATCAAACTTAAAAATATTATATTGCACAAATTCTAATATAAATAAAAAGGAATTGTTCCAAAATTATCACATAACTTGAAAAATAATTCTTTATTATCCTTATAAATAAGTGTCCATATTACTTGGTCTGTCCAAATATCATTTTTATCTATTAAACTTAAATATTTTTTATAGATTTCAACTAGTTTATTAATTATATTTTTATGAAACAAATAAGTACCTGATACATGATGATGTAAATGATACTGTCCTTTTACAAATTTTTCATTATATGTGAAATTATGTGTTGAAGAATAAATAAATTTATCTTTTGGTAATTTATTTAATTTATTTATATTTGGAAATTGAGTTGATGGAGGAATTCTGTTTCTAAAAGAACACATTCCTGCATCCATCCACATAAAATATTCTGTATTAAAAGGATTTAATTCTATTGCTTTTTCAATTAAAAATATTTTTTCATTCCAAATTAAATTTAATTCTACAGAAGGACAATGTACTTGATGTGTTACCATTTTATCCTTAAATTTATAAGTATTAAAATCCCTTATATTACATTCAATATAATGTGTGGGTAAATTTTTACGATATTTTTTTATTATTTCTATCGTTTCTTTATCTGAGAAAAAAACATATGGACAATTAATTTTTAATGTATTATTAAACCAATTTTCAAATTTATTATCATGTTTATTTTTTATTCTCCAATATCCTGATACACAAGTTAGTGTCATTTATAATAATAAACTTTTAATTCTTTATATTAATTTATCTATATTTACTCATAGGTGCAACCTGCAACATATTGAACTAAATGGGCACATATAACTCGCATATTTCCATATTTTTTATACATATCAGTTAAAAATAATGTATCTGCGCGATAATCATAGTCTGGTCCAATTAGCAATTTATTATCTTTTATTATATTTGTTTTAAATATTTGCATACCATAATGTAGATTTGTTGGAAATCTTTTTTTTATATGGAAACGAGGCACTTGCCTTCCTCTTCCATCATTTGGATGCATATATATTTCAATATCTTTATCAGTATAAGTAACAATATCATTCAAATTAATTTTTTTAAATACATCAAAATTATACAATAGGTCTGGATTCTCCTCTGTGCGTTTGCTTAATGCTAAATCCCATAAATGACACATCATATTTGGGTTGTGTTTATCTGCTACATCAGATATAATTTCAAAATATTGTGGATGGTAAAAATCATCTGCTCCCCAAATTACAGTATAATCGGTCTCAACATAATTAAATGTATGATTAACATTTTCACCACAATTAGTTGGTTTATTTTGTACTAAACATAATAAAAATGGGAATTTTTCTTCTAATCTTTTTTTTTCTTCGTTTAAATCTAATTTCAAAAACTTTGGACTTATCGAAGCTATCACTTTATCTGGTTTAACAGTATAATGTTGAAATGATTCTAATAATTTTTCCATTTTTACAATATGTTTATCTACACAAGGAATGCATACTGTAATACTAATCATATATAATAATTCATACTTTATTTTTAAATAGTTGTAAATAAAAAAGTATTGTTTTTACAAACTATTTTTAACAAATTCATAAATATACATTCCAATTATACTTGAAGGGATACTTCTTAAAACCGGATACTGTATCCCTTTGTACAAATTTTTGAATGTAAAATTATTATTTTTACTTATAATTTGATTTCTAATATTATCCAATGGATATGTAATTGACCAAACACTAGTAGTCCCGCAAAATGCAGCCAACCATAATGGTATATTTTTATCTTTTAATTCATTATAAGTATATAAAAATAACGCAGACCCTAAGTAACTCCTAGAATATTCTAACGGAATAGTTTTACTTAAATTTGACAAATTAAATTTAAATTTTTGATTTACTACCGATTTATTAACTATATAAAAATTATATGGTATTCCTATACAAGTAGATAAAGCACTTGCTTTTAAACTACTAACTAAATTTGAATCATTATTATTTTTAAAAAAATCATACAATCCAAACTGAATTCCTCTTTCAATACCACTCGCTAATAAAGAATAGTGTAAACCTTTGAAAAGAGGAACTTTTTTTTTTAAATTTATTTGCGATTTAATTTTTAATATTTCAAATGGATGTGAAACTAAGGCTCTAGTTATACCCATTGAAAACCCTGGTAGAAATGTTTTAATAGATATTTCGTTACTTGTCATTAATTTAAATATTAAAATACATTTAAATTAATAAATAAAATTATTTATTGTTTTATAAATATTTTTTGATACATTTATTCCATTAAAAATATCATTTGATTTATTTTTATATCTCTCTGATAGTATTCTAATTTCATTTTCATATTTATAAATATCAAAACTATCTGGTATTTTTTTGTCATTAAATCTTATATATTTATTACTTACTTGAATATAAAAAGGGAAGACATCCTTACTAGCATTATTACCAGCACCTATCATTGCATAATTACCCAATTTTTTTCGCTGTTGAATTGTTGAATAAAATCCCATAGAACTATCAGACATTATTATACTGTAGCCACCCGTTATACATCTTGGATATAAAGTTACTCTATTTTGTATAATTGTATCATGCCCTATATGATTTTCGGCGAGTAATTTATTATTATCCCCTATTTTTGTAGGATTATCAGCACCTCCAAATATTACATTATTAATATGAAAAAAATTATTATTTCCAATAAGAACACCGTTGTCATTTTTTTTTTTAAAATTAACAATATCTTCATCCGCGTTAACAGGATGTTCCCCAATAATATTTCCATTTAAAATAACATTATTATTTCCAATAACTGTATTTGGATATAAAGTAACCCCGTCGTATATTTTATTATTATTTCCTATTATAACATTCTTGTAAATTTTTACATTTTTACCTATTTTATTATTAACACCAATTTTTAACGAAGAACATATATGTGATAATTTTGATATAGAATTCATAATAATATATTTTTAATTGTATTTAAATTGTAATTACAATTAAAATTTATTGATAATCCTTTTCAGTAGTATTTTCTCTTTTATATTTATCTGCAAGTCTTATAACATCCCATAATTCAGGTGTAGAACATTCTAGATATTCTGAATCTTCTATCCCCTCCATTCTATGTATAGTGTATGGTGTAATAGTAACCCTATCTCCTGCTACCATTTCACGTTGTTCCAAATTTTCCATATCTTTACCTATATATAATCTAACCTTGCCACTTAACACATAAATTGTCTCTCTTTTTAGTTCATGATATTGCATACTACAACATTCATTGGCTTTCATAAATAATTTTTTTACAACATAGTGATCATTATATTCTATTAATTCTTCTCTTCCCCAGGGCTTATCAACAAAAGCTGGTTGGTCGTCTTTTATAGTTACAAATTTTGAAGTAAAATCATAATAAGGTATTCCTTTATTTCTTACTACATTTACAGCATAACAAGTATTTTTATCTCCATTTGGTTTTCTATCATTAATTAAAATTCTTACACCTCCACCTAATCCCATAATTAATTTATCATATACAATACCCAATCTTAACAATTCTCTCTCTGTTTTTGGTCGTAAACTTTCTTTTCTACCAGTAGTCAAAATTATTCTATAACCAAGCCTATCCCATTTATCAATAGCTTCTTTAGTATTTGGTAATAGTTCATGTCCTTGACAGATAGCTTGGTCTGGAACTCCTCCCACATGATTCCATAATGTGCCGTCTATATCGCAAAATATAGTTTTTGGTCTTTCCATTATAATATTATATATAAATATTTCTTAATATAATATTCATATAAAATCTTCTATCATTTTGATATCAACTACTGTATTTAAATTTAATTCTTTTATGTAAGCATTTGCTCCAGAAATTATAATTGTTATATTTTTATTTTCTTCCTTTATAAGTTCATTAAAAGAGCCACATAATAAATTATATCCATCTATATATTTATTTATTTTATTTGGAGAATTATCTAATATCCCTTTAAATTTTGTATAATCTAATCCAAATAAAAATAATGTTGTGGTATGAACAGAACAAGGCCAAATATAATACTCACGATTGATATTATTATTAATATACTCATTCATTTTTTTACTTATTTTGCTTATATTATTGACATATTGTCTTATATTTTTACTAGTATATAGGTTTTTTATTGGTTTTAATAAGGGTAATTCATTTTCTTTCTTAAATTCCAAAAATAAGGAAAAATTTTTAAAATCAAATCTTCTATTTAAACTATAACCATAATTATTATATAAATTGAATAAAAGTTGATGCTCTATCTGAAATGTATGCTCTATATTCAATATAATACAATGATTATTTTCAATTGCATAATCAAAATCAGGATGATTTAAAATAACATAATCATATCCTACTTCTAATATTTTTTTGAGTGCTTCTAATGGGTTATAAAAATGTTCAAATACATCAGACATAATTAAACAATCTGCTTTAATTTCATCTTTATCAGCATTTTCAAAATAAGTTTTTATTATTTTTAAATTATTGTGAGATTTTCCTCTATAATTTGGTTCAATTATTTTATATCCAATATCTGTTTCATTCACTATAGTATGTGCTAAATCTCCTGTTGCAGCACCTATTTCGCATATTGTTTTTATATTCTTGTTTTGCAATATAAAATTTTTAAATTTTGTATGTTTTTCACTTTTTAAAGAACCATATGCATCAATATGATTTTTACCATATACAATATTTATATCTGCCAGATACTTTATCATTGAACTATTACATTTTGTGCATTCTATTATATTATATGGAATCAATTCGTTAGTTTCGTTTGTATCATACAAATTTAAGGATGGAGAGATTTTAACATCATTAAGTAATATATCCTTAAAGGTATTATTGTTACATATACAACACCTTTTTCTTTCATTATAAGTCAAATTCATATATATATTATGATTGCTGTATTCTTTTTAAATATTACTATAACTTATTATTTAACTGCAAATATAAATTATATTTGCCAAAATAAAATAAAAATTCGTTCAGGGGATATTCATGAAGAGGAGACATATTTAACCAAATTATTGCTGTTAATATTTTAATTTTTTGTAAATCCATATCATTTTCCAAGACAAATTTATCAAAATCGTTCAATTGATTTATTAATGTATAATTGCATTTTAATTCAACATCTACGCTTTCAGTCATACACCCTAGTTTTAAATCAAATAATTTGTTATTAATGTTTTCGTGATTAAAAATAATATTATGTCTTAATTTTGCCAAATCATAATATTTATCGCCATTGTATAAATCTCCTCCAAAATTTTGTCTCCAGTCTAATAATTTATACGATGTCTTTGTTTTAATAATATTATCTAAAATAAAATCTCCATGAAAATTGGTATGTTCTGTAGTATATAAATTATCAAAGTTTACCTTATCTAAAATACTTTGAATTGAACCGATTTCTAAGTTATTAATAATTTTATAATCAGTTATTGTTTTTAATGACTCATTAATACGGTTAATTGTTTTATTATAATAAAATTTTTTACATATAGAAGAAAATTTTGGATTAATACTGGAATTATTTGTCCATAAATTTTTATTAGACCAATTTAAAAGTGCTTTAATTTCTCCGTGTGTCAATATATTACTCATAACTTCTCCTTCAATCAATTCTATTTTGGTAAAATTTTCTCTATAATCTAAAATTTTGGGGGTTAAGGGATATAAATGCATCCCTCTCTTAACACGCGATAAAGAAACTTCTTTATCATAAAAAAATTTAATTACATATTTGTCAAAAAAACTTATACTTTCAGTTAACTTATCTAATACAACATACTTTGAAGTATACTCTTTTTTAATTTTATTTACCATCTCAGATAAACTTCCAGTATCATACCATTTATCTAGCTTATGATATTTGAATTGACCTGATATATTTTGTAACATATTTTGAACTACATCAACATCTCCCAATTCAAAAGACTGAGGATTATTATTATATAAATCATCTAGAGTTTTCCAATATAAATTATAATTTTTAATAAAAGAAATTCCAGTATAAATATAATCAAAATTTATAGAATGTGATTTGGAATTTAAAGATTTAACATAATTGTCATCTTGAATATTAATAGTTGCATATGAACTTGCGTCAGTTTGTTTATCATTAATAAATAATGTGTTTACATTTGGTATTTTTATTTTATCTTTTGTTAATGCATCACAACAATTAAATATAAATGGATTCTGTAATTCTTTTTTCGCTTGTAATAATGAATATGCTAATGAACTACCTTCTCCTTCATATTTGTCCACCCATACAAAATTAAAATAATGATATGGATATGCTAGTTCTAAGAAATCTTTCACAAATTGACCATAATAACCTAAAGTTATCACAAATTCTAAATGTTTATTGTATTTTTCAATAATATGACATATAGCAAATTTATCACCCACCTTTATTAATGACTTATTTGTATATTGTGTTAAATTTCCTAATCTACTACCTACACCACTAGTCGTTATTAATACTTTATAATACGAATCATATAATGAATGATATTCTCTTAGTTTTATCAATAAATCTCTTTTAATAAATTTATCTACATTCGGTAATTTAGATTTTATCTCTTTGAATTCTTTATAAGAAAACACATAATGACCACAAATATTTATTAATTTTTCTTTATTTTCATCAGGTTTAAAATCTTTACTGACCCATTTTACCCATTTTTTTGAATTTAAACATATCTGGTAAAAGTTTTCAAGTAATTCATTTCTTTTTTCATTGTTCTCTATTTTTTTAATTTCTTTGAGTATTGCTTTTGTTTCAATCTGGCCAAGTTCGGGAGCTACATTTATACAATCTAATCCTAATTCAAATTTCTCACGCATCAAATTAGTAGTAACCCAATCTCCATTGTGTTCTTTTGAAATGAAACCGTATTTTTTACATAATGCTACCATTTTTTGTAATCTATCTTTTTCATAATATCCAATATTACTAGCTTCTAACAAACCTGTACCGCATTGAACTACAAAATATTTTATTCTTTCATATATTTCTGGTTTAATTTGTTTTTGCAAATCTAAAATAAATCTTTCTAATTCATCTACTTCAAATCTTCTTATTCCTTCTTCTGTTGCAATTTCAAAAAATAAATTAGGGTTTTCATTATAACAATAGTTTAATGCTTTTATTGTTTCATTTAACCCGGATTCATAATCTTGATACTTTTTCCAAGGGTCAATATGAATAACATCCATATACTTACAATCTTCTTTAAAAGAATCTAAACCATCGTCCATATTTGTTCCTTGTCCCGGACCTCCATGGTCACGCTCAACTGATATATACTTTCCTTTTGTTTTTACATAATCTACAAAATCTTTTGTTGTCCAATTATTTACATATCCTCCATCATATTCTACTTGTCTTCTAGAAGGTATAAATGTAAATGATAATCCAAAAGAATTAGAATATTCTATAACTGTATCTACAATATTTTTTGACATAGGTCCTAAGAAAACCTTACTATTCATTATAATTATATTACGGTATAAATATTTAAATAATTACTTTCTTAATTATTTAAATGTTAGACTCCAATGACCACAGTAATTTAAAAAAAATTGAAAAAAAATGTCATATTTACTATAATCATATTAAATGCGAAAAAAATTTAAATACATATATTAGTTCAATTACACATGATGATGGGACAATGTATATGAAACAACACCTTGAAACCAATAAACAACTTTCATGGAAAGAAAAAAATAATATATATAACAAAATCTCCAATGAAATGAAAGAAAATGAATTTGCTAACTTAAATAATATTGAAAAAAAAAATGATATTATTAGAGCACCTGCATTTGTTAGAAATATCACAAATATAAATGAAATAGTATTTTATTATCCTTATCAAACTTGGCCTTTTGGGCATTATATTGTTTATGGTTATCGATATTTTTATTATTATGCTTATCTTAAGAAAATATATCCTAATATTAAAATAATTATGAACGACCCATTGTTGAACTTTCTTAATTATGGAATTAAAAATAATAAGTATTGGTTTTTTTTAAAAAAAACACTAGGACTGGATAATATTATTTATACCAACCCCCAAAAATTAATTATAAATTCTGGTATTACATTTTGTGTGTATTCTCAAATGAGAGATATATGTACTCTCACTGATAAAAGTATTGAATTTTATAATAATATAGGTAAATTATCATTAGAACAGAATATTATAAATGTAAATTTAAAACCGTATCCAAAAAAACTTTTATTTTTGAGAAAAAAAAATAATATATCATCCAATTCCATAAGACTATTAAAAAATAGAGAACAAATAGTTGAATTGTGTAAAAAATATAATTATATTGATATTGACCAAACAACATATTCTATGGAAGAAGTCATTTATTTGATGAATAATGCTACACATTTAATAACAGAAACAGGAGGAGGTTTATGTCATTTATTTTGGACAAAATCTATTAAAACAATAAGTATTACATGGGGATATGAACCACCTTGTCTATTACCAAATTTTTATAAAAAAAGCAATGAATATTTTAAGTTGATTCCACCAGGTTCAGGACGCATTTTGGAGAGATTGTTAATAAATAAAAATGCAAAAGTTGTTCATAATATACAAGACAAAAAATTAGTCGATATATTAGAAGGAAAGCAAAATTTTTTAAATCCTGTTGAAATACCAAAAGAATGTGTTTTTTCAAATTTTGAAGAACTAGAAATAGCAATCAAACAAAATGAATAGAACTATTAATTATATTTTAATAGTTCTATTACATTATTATTATTCTTAAAAAAATTTATTAATTTCATTACATATAGTTAGCACACTTTCTTCAGTTAATTCAGGATACATAGGTAAAGATAATAACTTATATTTGTATATATCCATAATAGGACAATTATCCACTTTTTTTTCTATATAGGCTTCACTTTCATAAAATGGATTAGGATAATGAATTGCACATTTAATATTTTTATTATTCAAATATTCCATAAGTTCATCTCTTTTATCAACAATGACAATAAATAAATGAATATTTGAAACACAATCTTTTATAGGTTTTAAAATTCTAAAACTATTGGTTTCTATTAAATTTTCAATATATAAATTAGCTAGTTTTCTTCTACTATTATTCCATTTATTTAAAAAATCTAACTTAATTGATAATATTCCTCCTTGAATATTATTTATTCTTTCATTTGCCCCCTTAATTTTCCATTTATATTTTTCAATAGAGCCATAATTTCTATAATGTCTACTAAAATCTGCATATGCATCATTATTTGTTATTATTGCTCCTCCTTCCCCTAAGGCACCCAGATTTTTACTTGGATAAAAAGAAAAACAACCTAAATCACCATATGTGCCTAGAAGTTTATTTTTATATTTTGAACCGTGTGCCTGAGCAGCATCTTCGATTATTTTAAAATTATATATGTCTCTTAATTTATATAGTTCATCCCAATTAAGAGAATTTCCATATAAGTGCACTACTACAACTATAATATCAACTGTGCTGTCATTATTTTCTTTCAAATATTTTTCTAATTTTTTTACATCTAGTAATAAATTATTATCAATGTCTATTATTTCATATGGATAATTCAACTCACTACAGACCAATGGAACAGCAACATATGTATTTGCTTGCACTAATATTTTTGGATTTTTTAATTTTAAACTTTTTATAGCTATTTTTAATGCTGCACACCCGTTACTTACTGCAATACAATGTTTAATATCATTAAATTTTGCAAATTTTTCTTCAAATTCTTTAACATCATCTCCCATTACAAATGAATTTTTATCAATTATTTCTTCAACTTTATTAATGAATTTATGTTTTAATAATTGAGTTTGTTTTGATAGTGAAAAATTATGAATTATAGTATTTTTTTTCTCTACCTCCTTCAAAAAAATACTATAGTCTCTAATGTATTCTGATTCATCATATTTATATGAACAAATAACCATTACTATACAATCTTTACTAAAATTAGACATTTTTATCCAATTTAGTAATGGAATATATACTCCTTTACTATTAGTATTCAAATTATATTCACTAACAGTTTTTCCATTATTTAAAGATAATTCAAATGAGCCTTTCATAGCAATTATAAATTGCTCACATTTTTTATGAGCGTGAAATCCTCTCTCTAGTTTATTCAAATCGCTTATATAAAATATTCTTTTTATATCAAAAGGTAAATCAAATTCAGCATCAATAGCTATTAGTGTTCCCCTATTATCTTGTTTTCTTTTTAAAACAATCTCTGTCATATTTATCTATAATATATTTTTATTTTTATATTAAAAATAAATTGTATAATTTATTTATAATGAATCTTCTTGTAACCGGTGGGTATGGATTTATAGCTTCAAATTTCATTAATTACTATTTTTCAAAAAATAAAAATAATTTGAATGTTTTGATAAATGTAGATTGTTTATATTATGCAGCAAACAAAAACAATATTAATGAAGAAATTAAAAAAGATGAAAAATATATTTTTATAAAATCCAATATAAATAATACTGATTTAATTTCATATTTATTGAATGAATATAATATAACACACATTATACATTTTGCTGCTCAAACAGCCGTTGATGCATCATTTCATAACTCATTACAATATACAAAGGATAATGTATTAGCAACACATAGTTTTCTTGAAGATTGCAGAGTATATGGAAAAATTGAAAAATTTATTCATGTTTCGACAGATGAAGTATATGGAGATTCAAATTTAGATGATAAAATACCTAAAAATGAACAATCTATTTTATGTCCTAATAATCCCTATTCTGCTACAAAAGCTGCAGCAGAGATGATTGTTGGGTCATATGCGAGATGTTATAAAATGCCCATTATAATTACCAGAGGAAATAATGTATATGGACCAAATCAATATCCAGAAAAAATTATTCCCAAATTTATAAAGTTGTTAAAATCTAATAAAAAAGTAACTGTTCACGGAGACGGAAGTTATGTAAGGGCATTTCTCCATAGTTATGATACTGCTACTGCATTTGAACTAATATTAAATAAAGGTGTTATCGGGGAAACATATAATATCGGTTGTCACGACGAATATTCAATTATGGATATTACAAAAAAAATTATTAAGTTAGTTAAAAAAACAGATGATTATTCAAAATGGGTAGAATATGTTGAAGACAGAGCATACAATGATATAAGATACTATATGGATAATACAAAATTAAAAAATCTAGGTTGGGTTATTGTAAAAAATTTTGATGAAGAATTAAAAAAAATATGTGAATCTTAATTTGTAATTTAAATTAATATAAAAATAAATCATATAGTATAAATATTATGACTGATATACCTAAAATCATTCATCAATTATGGATTGGCCCAAAAACACCACCGGTTAAATTTATGGATACTTGGAAAAATATTCATGAAAAAGATGGTTTTGAATATATTAGATGGAATGAAGAAGAATTTAAAAAAAGAGGTTTTGTTTCAAACCTTGTTGATAAAATAAATGATATGATAGAAATTAATGGCAAAGCTGATATATTAAGATGGGAATTATTATATGAATATGGAGGGGTTTTTGTTGATGCCGATTCTTATTGTATTAAATCTATTGCACCTCTTTTAAAAAATAACAAATCATTTGCTGGTTTTGAAAATGAAGTTGTTAGAGGCGCAGGATGGAATAAAAATCCACAATATCAAGATGTTTTATCAGCAACACATCCACTTATTGCAACTGGTACTATGGCATTTCCTCCAAAACACGAATTACCTAGGTTAGCTATAGAATGGATTAAAAATAATGATATAAATGTTCAACGCACTGGTAAAAGAGCTTGGAGAACTGTTGGACCAGGACTTTTAACTAGATTATATCATTCTAGAAAATGGGATAATATTACAATTTTTC